>ERZ1066125.27-NODE-27-length-140618-cov-29.291279_pt1 | contig 140618 bp, 100 predicted proteins | sample MGYA00382772_ERZ1066125 | MGnify/ENA primary metagenome ERZ1066125 (study PRJEB33369, sample SAMEA5778355) | biofilm metagenome | biome: Industrial cooling water; feature: Water cooling tower basin; material: Biofilm | place: United Arab Emirates | collected... | reverse complement strand
TGCTTATCTTGTTCGACAACCTTCCATACACACAAGTGAAAACCGATCTAAGCGAAGTGCAATCGCTGCCGCCGGAATCACGGGCCAAACTGCGCGATCTTTTGAATGCGACCGAAGGCTTGCAGGCGAACAAGCCCGCTACCGCGACGAACGGAACGACGCCAAGCCACGATTTGGGGCGTGAAATGGCGCGTGCCGCCAGTCTGCGTGATTTGACCGCTGAAAGACAGTGGTTGCGGGAACATTGCGATGAATACGCAGGGCAATGGGTGGCGCTCAAAGGCAATCAATTAATCAGTCATGGGAAAAGCGCCAAAGAAGTTCATGCGGCAGCCAAAGCAGCCGGTCATCCCGATGTCTTGTTGGAACAAGTTGAACCGAGCAATGCCCTTCCTTTCATTTTTTGAACAATGCCTCATTTTCTGATATTCGCCACACAACATCGTTATAACGACTCGCTCATTGGCATAGAAATACCGGTTTCGCTCAGGTTCGGCGACGAAATGGTTTTCTGCCAGGCGAAAGTTGATCCTGGCGCACAAGTGTGTTTGTTCAAGCGTGACCTTGGCGAAACATTGGGGCTTGATGTTGAGAGCGGTCATTACATCGAACTGGATTCGCTTGGCGGGATAATTCCGGCATTTGGCCATCATCTGATGCTCGAAACATTGGGAATGGAATTCGAGTCGGTCATTTACTTTGCTGCAATTTACAATCTGCGACGTAATTTGCTTGGACGTGAAGGTTGGTTGCAGAAGGTCCGTCTTGGGATTGTGGATTACGAAACGACGCTTTATCTCAGCCCGTATCAGGAATAATTCTTCAAAAGGTCAGGAACGCGAAATGAAAAAAACTGCTTTGATCGTGCTGCTGTCGGTGTCGGCGGCAGTCGCATTGTTCGCTGCTTGCAATCGTCCGAATTCCGGCGCGAAGAAAAAAGTCATCGCCGTCATTCCCAAAGGCGTCTCGAATTTCTTCTGGCAGAGCGTCAAAGCCGGAGCCGAAACGGCAGGCAAAGAAATGGGCGTCGAAATTTACTGGAAAGGCCCGACCATCGAAAGCGACGTGTCCAGCCAGATCAACGTCGTCGAAGACGCCATCACTTCGCGCGTGGACGCGATAATGATTGCGCCTTCGCACCGGGATTCATTGGTGGCGGTGGTCGAACGTGCGCAACGCGAAGGAATTCCGGTGACTATTTTCGATTCCGGCATCGGCACTGAACAATATGTTTCGTATGTGGCGACGGACAACGTGCTCGGCGGAGTGATGGCCGCGGAAAGATTGGCCGAGCAACTTGGCGGCAAAGGAAAAGTTGCCGTCTTGGGACTCAAAGCCGGTTCGGTTTCCACAGACGAACGCGAGCGCGGATTTCAGGATACGATCAAGCAGAAATTTCCCGACATCAAAATCGTGGCATTTCAATACGGCGAAGCCAGTCGCACCATTTCGATTGATCGCGCGACAGACATTTTGACGGCGAATCCAGACTTGAACGGTTTCTTTGCGTCGAACGAACCTTCGACGGTCGGCGCATCTCAAGCAATCAAGCAAAAAGGCTCGGCAGGAAAAATCATCCTGGCCGGTTTCGATTCCAGCCCAAACCTGATCGAAGATTTACAGTCTGGCGTGGTGGATTCGCTGGTGATTCAGAATCCGTATCGAATGGGTTACGACGGCGTGAAAACGCTGGTGGACAAACTCAACGGCAAAACGCCTGAACGCCGCATTGACACAGGCGTCAAGCTGGTAACGAAAGAGAACCTGGCGTCGGCGGAAATTCAACAATTGATTGGGGGGAAGTGACCGATTGGAAAAGCTACGACTTTTGGAACCGCAATTATCCATTAACCATTGGCCATTAAACATTATCCGACAGGTAAAGAAGGATTCCCTGTCTGATAATGGCTAATGCTCAAGGGCTAATGGTTAATTTTGGGTGTGTCACTTGACGCTCAGTTTGAAGCCGTCAATACGCTGGCAGGCGGCAAACTCGACAATGTTGCCAGCGGCTTCAGCTTCTTTTCGCAACGCAGCGCGTCGTGCGGCGTCCCAGGCGAGTTTGGCGGAATCGTCATTGGCCGATTTTGCCAGCACAAAATACCGACCAGGCGCGATGTGTTTGAACTGAAATGCGCCTTCGCCGGTGGTGTTCGTTTGCGCGTAGCGCAACACATCATCGGCGTTTTCTTTTTCTGCCGGTATCAAATGAATTTGTTGTTTGCCTCTGGCGTTGTCAGTCGTGCCTTTCAAACCGGCTGCGCCTTCGGCAAGTGTGACGATGACGCCGGTCAGTTTTTCGCCGGATTTCAGTTGGATACCAGTTTGACCGAAATTTGCCAGCGGTGTTGCCGCCGCTCCCGGAGTTCTGCGCGGAGCGGCGGTTGTTGTCGAAGCCACCGCTTTGATGGAACGAAGGAACCAGTTTTCGTCGGGCAATTGCGTCTGCAATCGCCAACGCCCTACTTCCAGATTGCGCAGCGTGAATTCTCCGTTGGGCATCGGGACAGCAGATTGAGGAGCAACGGCTCGACTGGAACTGGTCGCTGTTTCACGTTGCGCCATCAAAAAAACTTCTTCCAAAAATGACTGTCGTGGCGACGGACACGCCAACGGTTTTTCAAGCAATACTTTTCCGCTCAGCAACGCCAGCGGCGTCAAACTCAATTGAATTCCCGACACATCTGCGCCGCGAACCGACACCGGGCGACGTTCGGAAACCGAATCGCTTTCGCCCGCTGTGCCGGGACGACGCGCGAAGATTTCGTATTCGCCGTCCGGCAGGTTGTACATTGCAAAGCCGCTGTTGGCGCGTTCGTTTTGAAAAGTCGTCGCAATCACGGAATCGGTTCCGGCCACGTACAGGCGAATTTCAATCGTGCCGAAATTGGTGGGCGTGGGCTGTGTTGTCGTTGGTCTGGCCGTTGGCGCGAGAATCACTTTGCCGCCGACCGTGCGACCTTTTTCCCCACGGTAGCGAATATCAATTCCGGAAAGTTCGCTGCCCGGATGAACCGGTAAAGGCATGGCCGCATCGCGCGACGAAGACGGGTAATACGTCGGCGCGTCGTTGGCGAAAGGCGAAAGCATTGCGCCCGGACCGCGATTGCCTTGTCCAATTTGTCCGGCTTGCACGATGTACATTCCTGGATTCAATCCGTAAATGCGATACAGGCCTCGGTCATCGGTTCGCCATCCACGCGCAAAGCCACGCGCCGCAGACAGTTCATCCGGTTCGCCTTTCAGATTGCCGATGCGAACGGCATTGACGGTGACGCCGGTCAACGGTTCGTTGTTGGCGTTGAGAATTTTGCCTGTGATGACGCCACCTTTGACCAAGGTGATATTGGCGACATCGCCCAGCCGATACAGATTGCTGCGATTGCCTACCTCGTCTTCATCGTCTTCGGGCAGTGGCGAAACATAACCCGGAGCCGCTGCCGAAATCGCGTAATTCGCCGGAAGCAGGTTGCTGAATTCAAAATTGCCGTCGTCATCGGTGATGACTTGCGATGGCGCAATCGGCTGAATGCTTTGTGTGTTTTGAGCGGTTTGAATTGCTTGCGCGACGCGACCGCCAGGGCCTTGGGCAGGCGCAGTTGATTGTCTGCGCGCCTGATTGCGTCCGACCGGAATCGCGGTCACAGGAATGTTGGCCATCGGCTGGCCGTCATCGCTGAGCACGCGCCCTTTGATCGCGCCGGTTTTCGGCGCTTCGGGTTGTTGAGCAACGACAATGGCGGCGCAACAGAGCATTGCCAAAAAGCAAACTGTGAATTGGAGTTTTGTGTTCATCATTGAGCCAGATTCAGCGTCAGCGTCACATTCGCCGGAGCGCCGTTGGTCACAGTCACGGTTTGGCGAACATCGGGAATTCGGGTTTGCGATTGGGTTGGCGTTTGGCCGGCTTGCCCTTGTCCGGGGCGACCGCCTCTGCCGCCCCCGCCGCCGAAGGTGTTGGCGGTTACGCGAACTTCATAAGTGCCCGGCAACAGGTTTTCGATGCGGAATTGGCCATTGGCCTCAAGCCGGGCGTTGTTGCCGCCGCCGCCGAAACCGCCACCGGTTGACGCCGCTGAATTCACCGGACGAGCCGTGACATTCAACCGCGTTCCCGCAGGCAAAGTTCCGCCGCTGATAACCACGCGGCCTTGAATGATTGCCGACGCGAACGCGACGACGACGCGAACACCCGTCACGCTTTCGCCTGAAACAATTTCGATGTCGCCGTTGGTGGGCGCGCCGTTGCGTTCGATGCGCAGCAGACGGAACGATCCGTTGCCGCCGAATCCGCCCCCATTGACGCTCAGCCGGACGACGCCCGGAGCTAATCCGCTGACACGAAAGATGCCGTCGCCTCCGACTTGCGCCATGCCGTTGCGACCGCTGGTTTGTCCCGGCGCTTGTCTTTGCCCCTGACCTTGTTGTCCCTGATTTCGTGAAGTGGCAAAAATCATCAATTGCGACAGCCGAGCCGTCAGGCTTGGATCGTTCGATCCTTCGATGGCGACTGTTCCGGTGATCGAAGCGCCGCGATGAACGCGAAGCTCCACGCCGGATGTGTCGTCGCTGCTGATTTCAAAACTCGTCGTTTCGCTGAAGTATTCGCTGCTGGTGGCCGCGCCGCTGGCAAAGCTCATCGCGGGAACGGAAACCGAATACGTTCCCGGCAACAATCCCGCAATGCGGAATTCGCCTTTTTCATTCGTCGAACCGGTGTTGGCAGGGCCGGGCATTTGAGCGCCGCGACCTCCGCGCGCGACTTTGGCGACGCTGATCGGCACGCCTGAAACCGGTTTGCCGGTTTGCGCATCTATCGCGCGCCCCGCAACGGCGAAGGCTTTCATCGGTCCGGCCAACACAATGTCAATGCCTTCGACTTCGCTGCCCGCGGTGACTTCGATTACTTGCGCTTCGGCTTGTTCGGTTGCGCTGGGGTAAAAGGTGCGAGGGTAATTCGCGCGCCGAGCTTGTCCCGGCGCAATGCGGTTGCCGCCGTCGTTTCCGGCGCTGACCAGATATTTTCCGGCGGGCAAACCATACGCGCGATAAACGCCGCGATCATCGGTTTCCACTCCGGCGCGATTGCCGCCGAATGCCGGACGCGCTTGTCCGGTTTCGTTGACTGTTGTCAGGTTGATGCGTTCGGCAATGATCGGGCGGCCATTGTTGTCCGTCACTCTGCCGGTAATGATTCCGCCGCGCGCCATTGCGAAATCAATTTGCGACACTACCTGGCCGTCGCTGACCGTGACGGCTTTGCCTGCGCCGCCGAATCCTTGTGGAGGATTTCCAGCAGCCCCGAATCCCTGAGCATTTCCCGCAGCAGTGACCAGCGTTTCAGTCATCGGCATGACGCGATAACCGCCCGCTCGCAATCCTGTGAAGCGATAAATTCCATTTTCATCGGTAACGGTTTGAATGAGGTTTTGGGATTGATCCTGTTGCGGAGCGCCGGGAGTCGGTCTGCCTACGCCTCCGCGATTGGCCTGGCCGATTTGATTGGCAATCAGCGCAATTGGAACGCCTGCGGCAGGCGCTTCGCCGACTTTCACCATGCCTGTGATGGTGGCTGTGCCTGCTTGTTGCGTTGTTTGCGCCATCGCTGGCAGCGTCAATGCCAACAGCAAACAGGCCAGTGAACGGGAACTAAAAAACATAAGCCGACTCCTTTTGCGTTGCAGTCATTCCGAATGTCCAAATAATCGTGGGTATCGGTAAAGACGCGAACGGAGTCGGCTTGGTTGATGAAATTTTGCTGCGCTTCAAGGCGCGATGTAATTTGTCAGCGCCAGTTCGTTGTAACTGGGGTACAGTTTGTTATCGAAATCCTTCAAGAAGACAGTCATCTTTTGCAGCAACGTGGTCAGCCGATGGCCAGGTTGCCGAGCCGGATGTGGGCCGCGTCCGGCAATTGCGCGAATGAACAAGCTCTTGTCGGTCAACGGCAATTTGCGAACATTTTCCGCAAAGTCTTCAAAGACGCCGTTTTGAAACAGATACTGTTCAACATTGGACAGATAAAACGCCGTCACGGTGTAGCCGTTCTTTTTCAGATATTCGGCGACAGACGCGATTCCTTTTTTGCCAGCGAAATCCGCGACCACCGGAATGATCAGATTTTTGCGATGCAGCCCGCGCACGAATTCGTAATCTTCAGGCACGGCCAGAAAGTTTCCTTGTTTTCCCAGCAGGTCTTCGCCGGCCAGAATTTCCCGCAGAGTAGGGAAGTATCCGCCCCAACCGCCGCCGCCATCCGTGCGATAGGAAATCGCCAGACCTTCGTCGCGGAAACTTTTGTAAACGTATTCCAGCATGTACTTATCGCTGTCAGACAGCGGAAATTTGAAATCTTCCTGAATCTGTTTGCGGATTTCGGCCAGGTTGGCTTGATAAGCTTTTTCGTCCGCAGCCGCCGCGCCGAAGTAATTCAACCATTCATTGATCGAAGCGTTCGCCGCCGGAGCTTTGTCGCGTATTTCTTTGGGAGCGTCTTTGGCTGGCAACGGGCGGCTGAGCAGTTTGGCCAGAAACTGCGCCGGAGTTTCCGACGTGTGAAAGACAGCTTTGTACATCAAATGCTGGATGATCGCCTGTCGTCGGATGTCGAACAGAAATACGATCTGCGGGCGCGTCTTGGCAATGTAGGTGAAATTCTGTTCCGGCCCCACGCCCAGATAAGCTCCGCCAGTGGTTCCGGCTTCGCGCAATTTTTGGACGACGTGCAAATACGATGTTTCATTGGAGGTGAAATTGTCGGAGCGAAAAGTTCCGCCTTCTTCGGAAAATTCGCGGCTGAGTTTGGAAAACTCTTCAGCCGAAAAACTGTCCGGCTGTTTCGGCTTGGCTGGTTCCGGCTGAGCGGCAGGCGTTGGTTTGGCCGGTTGAGCGGATTGACTTTGTTGCGGCGCTGCCTGACCGAATGTCGAACTTGCTCCCATCAGCAACGCAATGCTTAGCGCCAAAGCCGAAAACAGATTGCGCCAACCGAGCGGCTGACGATTGCCACGAGAATACTGCATAACGATTTCTCCTCCGGGTTGAATCGAGACAGGCAGGGTTATACCAGAAAGGACAGTTAGAGTTCACGCTTCAACGTGCGATTTGGATTTTGCTACGCTGAAGCGTGAACCCCGAACTTTATTCCAACTTCCACGGTTTGCGGTATGACCGCGAGAGCATTTGGTTGGCTTCTTTATCGCCGATGATTTCTTCCTTGTCGGCGTCCCATTTGAACGACCGGCCAAGTCGCGTGGCGATATTTCCCAAATGGCACATGGTGGCGGTCAGATGACCTTCTTCCACGTCGGCGATGGGACGTTTGCGGCTCTTGATGCAATCCAGGAAATCGCGGATGTGCGACGTTTGCGATTGATTGGCGTCGCCTTTGACCTGCATCGGTTCGACGGCGGGTTTGTCGGCCTTGCGCCAGGTTTCAGGCGCGATGGTGAATCCGTTACGCATGATGCTCAGCGTGCCTTTGGTTCCGTGAAAGACCAGATATTCATCGCGCGTGCGATTGACTTCGCGGCCAGACCAGGTGACGACGCAATCGCCGAAATCGTACAGCACTTCCTGCACGTCTGGAGTTTCGCCGCCGTCTTTGATGGCGTAACGGCCTCCGAATGCCGAAACGGCGCGCGGGCCTTTGGCATTCAACGCCCAACGAGCGATGTCCAGATTGTGCGCTCCCCAGTTGGTCATCTGCCCGCCGGAGTAATCCCAGAACCAGCGAAAATGGTAATGGCATCGGAACGGATCATAAGGAACTGCCGGTGCCGGACCGAGCCAGAAATCCCAGTTCAAACCTTTCGGAATTTCCTTGCCGGGGCCGAGAATTTCTTCTGGCTTGAAACCGGGCATGGCGTTGCGTGTGTATCCGGCAGTGATTTTGTGAACTGCGCCGATGCCGCCTTCGCGGATCAGCTTGACGGCTTGTTGGTAATGATTGCCCGAACGTTGCTGGCATCCGGTTTGGACAACGCGGTTGTATTGCCGAGCAGCGACCACCATTCGACGGCCTTCGCGGACGAAGAGCGATAGCGGTTTTTCGCAATACACGTCTTTGCCTGCCTGACAGGCGGCAATCGTCGGAATTGCATGCCAATGATCGGGCGTCCCCACGATCACCGCATCCACCTCTTTCAGTTCCAGCAAACGGCGGAAATCCTCAAACTGCGCGATTTTGCCTCCAGACGCTTGGGCAGCGGTTTTGGCTGCGCGTTCCAGATACGGTTGATAAACATCCGCCGCCGCCACCGGGTTCACATCCGGTTGTTTCAAAAACTGCGACCACACCGAATGTCCGCGGTCGCCGGGGCCGATGATTCCCAGATTGATCCGGTCATTGGCTCCTAAAATTCTTGTCCGGCTCAACGCCGTCCCAGCGCCAGCCGCCAACGTCGCCTTGGCAAAAGTTCTTCGGTTGATTGTTTCCATAATGTTTTTGTTTTAGACCTTTCCTTACGCTTGAGTGTTGGGTTGGATCGAATCGCGCGAATCTTATGACTCAGGTTGCGGGATGACAACTACTCTGCCAGTTGGGAAAAAATTTTTACCTGCACGAAACAGTGCCGCGATCCAGGCGGAATAAGCGGGGAGGTGTTCACGTTGAAAATAAATTGAGCCTGACCCTCCGCGTAGATCAGGCTCAACCTTTCCCCGATTGTGTTTTTGTGAGTCTCAGGCGAAAGAGGACGAAACTGAGCCTGACCTTCCGCTTAGATCAGGCTCAGTTTTTTCCCTCTATAGACAATCACACGCGAGCGCGATTGCCCGGAGGAAAATCCGTGAACTCAAGCGCGAAAAAAATTCGGTTTACAGAAAGTATGGGAAATCGTCTTTGCGAGACCATTCCTTTTCGGTCTTAACAGACGCGCTGCCGCAAGCTCAGGTCACAGAAAAATGAGCGAGGAAAAATTCCAGCGATGTGTAAGGGTTATTTTTTCAGGTTGAGTCGTTGCGCCTGTTTTTGCGCTCTCAATGCCAGTTCCGTCGCCAGAAAACAATGCTTCTGGGACATGGCTGTTTCCGTGCGATTGAGGATGTCATTAACCAGCAACTCGCCGTATTTCAATTGCACATCAGCGCAATCAATTCTCTGTACGCCTTTCTGATCCACCAGGAACAGGTGATTCGAACCGGCTTTTCCGTTGATGTCCACGTTCTTGCGAACTTCCATATAACCTTCGGTTCCAATCACGGTCAGCCGCGTATCGCCCCACGTCGGCAATCCGTCCGGCGTAAACCAGTCCACGCGCACATAACCCGCGCCGCCATCGCCGCGCAGCATGGCATCGCCGAAATCTTCCAGCCCCGGCCATTGCGGATGATTGACGTTGCCGACTTGCGACGCGACGACTTCGGCTTTGGTCGAACCGGTGAAATACAAAAACTGATCGAACTGATGCGACGCGATGTCGCACAAAATGCCGCCGTATTTTTCGCGCTCGAAAAACCACGCCGGTCGCGTTTTCGGATTCATGCGATGCGGTCCCAGCCCTATGGTTTGGATGACTTTGCCTATGGCTCCGGCCCGAGCCAGTTCGGCGGCTTTGACTGTTGCGCGATTTTCAAATCGCTCGCTGTACATGATCGAGTAAATGCGATGCGTCTGTTCCTGCACGCGGCGCACTGCGGCGAGTTGTTCCAGCGTGGTGATGCCGGGTTTGTCCACCATGAAATCTTTGCCGTGCCGCATGACTTCGATGCCGAGCGGCGCGCGTTCGACCGGAATCGAAGCCGACACGACAAGTTGGATGCTTTTGTCTTCCAGAATTTCTTTTTCGTTGCGCGCAAGCTTTGCTTGCGGAAAGCGTTTGGAAAACGCCGCGGCAAGATCGGCTTCTTTGGCAAAGAACGACACCAGTTCGCCGCCACCGCGCAAGACGGCTTCGGTTTGCCCGTTGATGTGGCCGTGATTCAGGCCAATTACTGAAAAGCGAATTCGAGGTTTGGTTTGTATGCTCATAAGTTGTGATTCCCGGTTCTTGGAATTGACCCGTGCGAGTTATACTTCGCGACGCCGAAAGGAGCAAAAGTTATGTCCACAATGACCGCCGAAAACATTCTTCCGTTGATCACTCAATTGTCGCAACCGGAACGCGCAAAACTGCGAATTTTGATGGATCAACAAGAACAACAAGAAAATGATTGGTTGGCCAAACCGCAATTGGATCAACCGGCCAAACCACCACTTGATAAAAGATTGCCGCCGAAGCCAATGCCATCTGGCGGAGCGGCGGCGTTACAGTGGATTTCCGAACACAGACGCGAATTCGCCGGACAATGGGTGGCGCTGGATGGCGACCGTTTAATTGCGCACAGCTTCGATCGCGACGAAGTGTGGGCAGCCTCTCAAGCCGATGGCGCGTATTTGCCTATGGTCACTTTTGTCGAAGACCCTGACCACATCGTTCACATTATCTGGGCATGAAAACCACTCTAACTTTCACGGAAACAATACGCTATCAAGATGATCTGACGGGAATCAGCATCCCGGTCATGCTCGACTATCGCGGCAACACCCTTCACGAGCACGCCAAAGTTGATCCTGGCGCAGAGATCTGTCTTTTCAAATATGAAATTGGCGTTGGTCTGGGCATTCAGGTTGAACAGGGAATCCCGATTACTTTGGAAACGTTAAGCGGTACGCTGGAAGCCTTCGGCCATGAATTGACCTTGCAAACCGGTGAACTGAGTTTTCAAAGTCTGGTTTACTTCGCCAAATACTTTGGTCTGCCGCGCAACATACTTGGGCGGCGCGGCTGGTTGCGAAACCTGAAGCTAGCCGTGATTGATTATGACAACCTGCTTTATCTTGGCGCCTACGACGAATAAGCCGATTGCTACTGAACGCTGAAATCCATCCATTGTTCTACCTGGCCGACTTTCTTTTTGGCCAGCGCGTCCGTGACAACCACGCGTAGCAAATAATCGCCAGGCTGAAAATTATTCAACAGCATCTGCCCGACAAAATCGAAACGTTTGGCGCTGGTTTTGGCCGGTAGCTGGAGCGATTCCGCAGGCAATTGCTTCAGCAATTTTCCGTCGCGGTAAATTTCGGCTTGTACAGTCAATTGCGGCTGGCCGGTTTTTTTATCCGTCGTCGCGTTGTAAATCGCCGCGCCGTATTTGACCCAGCCGGTTTTGGCGAAGCTGCGAACATACGGCGACGTTTTTACATCTGTAGATTCTTTTTCGCCTTCGGTTTTGGGAATGCTCAGCACCAGACCGGACATGGCCAACCGGTTTTTGCTCAAATCGGGGACGCTGATGAATTCGCTGGCGGTTCCCAGTCGCCCACTTTCGGCGTCACGCAACACCGCGCGGAACTGGTACGCGCCGGGCTTTTTGACCGGGAAGTCCGCGCGATACGTCAGTCCATCGGACTGCACCTGTTTGAACTGCGCTTCATCAAAAGTCAGTTCAATGTGCTTTGCGTTCAGGTCAATTGCCGCGCCCTTGTCGTCAAAGGCGTAAGCTGCCAGATCGAGCTTGATCGTTTTCTTGCCGTCGGCGGTGTCTTTGAAATTCAACTTTGAGCTTTCGATGTGGAACAGCGCGCGCACCAGCGAACCGTCTTTGGCGGAGTTGAAATAATACGGCGTCATTCTCAGCGACAAATCGCGCACGCCCAGCGGAGACAACAGCGCGCCGAAAATTTGCTGGCTGCGCGTTTTTTCTGCCGCGATTGGTTCGTCGTCGTTGTAACCGTAAAAACCTTGCCTGGCGCGCACGCGCAAGCCCGGACGTTTGACAGTCACTTTGATCTTGTGCTGTTTACGGTCGAACATTTCGTCGTCTGGATCGAAGCCAATCAGGTAATAACTTTGCTGGTCGTAGAGCGCTTCCTGAATGCCAATGTTCAGATCGTTGTTGTTAAACGTGGCAAAGCCGCCGGTTTGCGCGGCGAGGTTTACTGGCCCTTCCAGCGATTCCTGATTTTCCTGCATCGCCTGAGCATAAGAATCGCCGGTCGGACGCCCGCCGGTTTCTCCGCCAGGAACCAGCGGCAGCAATCCTTTGGCGTCCATCGAATAAATCACCACGCTCGACCGATTGGCCATTTCCACCAGTTGTTTCATCGCTTCCTGCACCATGATGCTCTGCGCGACGGCGTCGGGATCATTCAGATTGTTGCTCGGCGGATAAATGTTGAACCCGTCTGAAAGCAGAATGACGCTTTTTCGTCCGGGCAGCGGGCGCAATCCGTTGACGACGAAATTGATTGCTCCCAGAGTGCCGGTGGCAAACATCGTATTGCGGAAACTGTCCATTCCGCTGTCAATAGATTGTTGATTGCTGGCGGCTTCCAGACTTTCTTCTGAATCGCCGAGTCCGGCTTCACTGCCGAAATTCGGAGTCATGTCGCGGCTGAGCGGATTCCACATCAGCTTTTCAATGGCGGCATACAGCAATCGTTTGTCGCTGGTGAACTGTTCCAGCATGCCCAGTCCACGTCCGGTGCGAATGATGGCGACCAAATCGCCCGGCTGCATTTGCCGGTCTAAAAATTGTCGCAAAGTTTCGCGCACGCGTTCGGTGCTGGTGAATCCCAATCCCAGATCGTCCACGATGAAGGCGATGGTGCGACGTACATCTTTCGGGTCAATCTGTTTGGTCGGCATGTTCGCCGGAGCGGGCGGCGCGTCGGATTTTTTGACGGGCGGCAATTCGCGCTTCACGGGTGGCAGGCTGATGTGTTTGAAATGCGTCAGGTCTTGTTTTTTGCCGTCCACAAACAACTCGAAATCGTCCACGGTCAGGTCTTCGACGTGGTTGCCTTTTTTGTCTGTGACGACGGCGTCCACCTGCACAAGCTGCGTGCTGATGCGAACGACATCCTGATTGGGTTGTTGTTGTGATTGGGCTGGTGGATTTTGAGATTGTTGTTGCGCCAGATTGGCTGGCGAAATCCAGCAAATAGCGAGCGCCAGAAACGTCAGAAACATTGTGGGACGATTGCATTTGGTCATGATCCTTTTCCTCGCAGCTTTTGACGGTCAGGCGTTTTGTTCGGTCACTTTTTATCTTGTGGTTCCGACCAACGAATGGAGTCGCGCGTTATTTTCTTTTCTTTTTGGTTGGGGGTGATGGCTTCTTTTTGGCGGATTGCTTTGCGGGCTTGCGATTTTTGGTCGAACGCGATCGCGGTGAGGCGGCAGGCTTTTCGGAGTCGAAGCTTACACGGTAATAAACGTCCGCCAATCGCAGCCAACATTTGAGCGAGGGAATCAGTAATCGGCTTTTTAACCCGGTGGCGGCAGTGTATTCCCAGAGCGAGGATTTCGGCGAAGGACGATGAAAAAGTTCGATGGCCGGTTCATTCTGGGAAACCAACACATAATCCACCAGCGAAGGCAGGTACTGCTGGTAACGCAAAAATTTTTGTCTGCGGTCGAACCATTCCGTCCGGTCTGACAACACTTCGATAATGACGGTTGGGTTGACCAGCACATCCTGATATTCGTCCAAATACTTTCGCTCGCCACATACGACAACAAGATCAGGATACGAAAATAATCCTTTTGTGCTGGAACGCCATTGGGGCAACGGGCCGCTGCGGACTTTAGTGTCTTTAGTGTACAGGTCGCATTCTTTTCCCAACAGGTGGTTGCCAATCAAACGCACTAAATTCACGCTGGTTCTGCCATGTACGGGGCTTTCGCCCGCCATCGCGTAAATCTCACCGTCCAGATATTCATGGCGTTCGTCGGCTTCGCGTTCGAACGCCAGGTATTCTGCCGCGGTGTATGTCGCTTCGGTTTTGATTTCAGTTTTTCGTAGCGCCAATCCCATAACTGATTCTTTCAAAGGTAAAAACTCGGCAGCAATTGTAAGCCAAAGTCAGAGTCGCGGCGGAGCGGGTTTGAGCGGTTTGTCCCAGGCGTGAGCGCCTTTGACCTTCAGTTTGCGTTTGTAGACTTTGTCGCCGCAGGTGGCAAACAGCGTGTCGTTGTCCGCTCCGCCGAAGCTGAGGTTGGAAATTCTGCCGTTCGGCGTCGGTACGATGACGTTGACGCGACCGGCTTGGTCGCAAATCTGAATGCCCATCTTGCTGGTGACGTACAAGCGACCGTCACGATCTACGCGCATGCCATCGGCCTGACTGATGTCCACGGTATCGGGAACGTGCAGCCAGTAGTATTGCTGTTTGAATTGCGGCGTGCCGTCGGCTTGCAATTGGTAACTGTACACCCAGTGCGAACGGTAATCGTCTACGTACAGCAGCGTTTGGTCGGGCGATAAGGTGATGCCGTTGGCGTATTTGATGCCAGTGTCTATGACTTTCTTTTCGCCATTGGGTTTGATCAGCCAGACGTTGCTTTGTTCAATTGCCGGGACGTTCGGTTCGGTAACGTAAATGTTGCCGTTGTTGGCGACGACAATGTCGTTGCCGCGAATGCCTTCGGCGATGACAGTTGCTTTGCCAGTGGCATCATACGCGACGATCTGTTGGATGCCGTTGACGGCGTACAGTCTTCCGTCAGGGCCAAACGCCTGTCCGCTGGCGCGATTGGAATCGGTGACGAATTCGCTGACTTTGCCATCCAGGCCGACTTTGAAAATCTTGTTGTTTGCGCCGTCGGTAAAAAAGACTTCGCCTTTGGTGTTGGCTACGGGGCCTTCGGTGAAACGATGGCCTTCGCTGACCAGTTGCCAGTTTTCGCCGGGCAGCAGGACATCATTCAGCATATTGTTTTTGCTTGCGCCGGTTTTGACCGGGGCAGGCCAGCCTTTCCACAACCATTTCATCGCGTCGGGAAAAATCGCCGTGCCGTGTCTGCCGTTGTGAGCGCCTTCGCCCCAGACGTGTGTGACTTCGTATCCGGCGAAGGTGAGAGAACGTTCCATTGCCTGATTGGCCATCCACCAATCGCCGCCGTAAATGTTCAGGTCGTTCGATCCGTCTTGCAGGAAAACGCGAATCGGTTTCGGTTCGTATTTGCGAATCAGCGTCGAGTATTCGTGACCTCCGCGCAAACCAACGTAAGTGCCGATGGTGCTGAACACTCGGCTGAAAGCGTCCGGTCGTTCCCAGGCCGCCGTGAACGCGGCAATCGCTCCCGACGAAGCTCCACCGATGGCGCGGTCGTTGCCGCTTTTTGACAACCGAATTGCACGGCCATCGCTGGCGGTTTTGGTTTCCACGTCGGGCAGCAACTCATCAACGATAAACCGCGCGTAGTTGTCGCCAAGCCCGTCATATTCAAAACTTCGATTGAACCGATCCAGCGCCGTCGTGCCGTCTTTGGCCAACACCTTGCCGTGCATGACGAACACGCCGATGGTGATGGGCATTTCTTTTTTGTGGATCAGGTTGTCGAAGACCATGGGAGCGTTCCATTGCACGCCGTCCTGATTGACATACACGCACGCCGGTTTGTCGGGCGAGTATTGCGCCGGAATGTAGACCCAATATTCGCGCCAGGTGCCGGGAAAGATTTTCGATTTGTCGAAGGTGAATTTCAGCACTTCGCCTTTGGGCACGCCGGGCTGTTCGACTGAATCGGGATGCGGTGGATAGCTTTCCTGGGGTTGAGTGGCTTGGGCGAAAGCGGCCACAGCCACAAAGAGCGAAAGCAAAAGTGATTTGATCGCCTGAGTTGGTTTCATTGGGCTTGGTTTTCCTTTTCTTGAATGTAAATCAACGCAGAAAACTTTTAGACGGGATTGCCAGGGTTTTTTCAGGATGAACAGGATTCAAAACTGGCCGGAAACCTGCTGGGACTGACGAGCCTGTAAATCCTGCTGGAAATCTTGGTCATCCTGTCGAAAAAACATGTCTTAATGTTGCCTGTTCAGATTTAGCGGATGAGCTACAAGTGTTGGTGCGTTTCGATCATTGTTTTTGCGCGGGAACGTCAAACGCCAATTTCGACGCGGGAGCGTCTTCATTTACTCGCGGGTCGTAAACAGTGGTTGCTTCAACCTCGAATTCGCCCTTGCCGTCTGATTTCGTGACTTTTCTCTTTTCGAAAATTTGCAGCAACAGAAACCGCTGCTTGTCCACCCAGATGGTTGTGGTATTGCTGCGAAAATCCTGGCCTTCGATTTTGTAGGCGTCGCGCCCGGCAATTTTCTCTTCACCGGCCAGACGCAAATTGGTCAACGCCTTGATGGGATTGGCTGGGAGTTCGCTGGGCATCAACATGCTAGGAACGGTCAAGGAAGATTTGCCTGAAACTCCGGTCGCTCCGGAAATGGACATCGAGAAAGAGCGGTCCGTGATAATTCCGGGGCGGATAGACCACCAGCTTTTCACCGTTTCCCCTTCTTTCCAGATGAGGTATTGCTCCCATTCTGACTCGCCTCGGCGCGAACGAAACTCGTAACGAAAACTGGAAGGGCGCACAAACGCCGTCGAAAAAGGCAGTGCCACCGTCCGCCGTCTTTCGTTTTCCACATAAACCGTTCGAACTTCGCCCGTGTCCAAGTAGGTTTTATAGGAAGCATAGCCGGAGAACATTTGCTCCACGACCTGCTGCGCGGTAGGTGCGTTGGCCTGCTGCGCTGTTGCCGAAACCGCGACGAATAAAACCAACAAGAGTGAAAGGTTGATGCACAGTTTCATAGGCTCTGTCTTTTTTGCCGATTCACAACCTAAATCAGAGCAAGCAACATTGGGACATTCTCTTTTGACAGGATGAACAAGATTTTCGGCAGGATTTACAGAATCATCAATAGCAATCAAGTTCCAATTTGGTTTGAATCCTGTTCATCCTGAAAAAAATCATGTCCATCCTGTCTCAAAGTTTCTTGCTTCGATTTAGTGTAGTTGTTTAGCGTTTGCTTCAGATTTCCAGTTGATCGAGCCTTCCGGTGCTGTCGCCGATTTTTTCTGGATGGACGCCCAGGCGATCCAGCAAGGTCAGATACAGATTGGTGATTGGCACGCCGGGTTTGAAAAAGATGTGGCGACCGGGTTTGAAGGCTCCGCCGCCGCGACCGGCCAGAACGATGGGCAGGTCTTCGTGGTTGTGACGATTGCCGTCGCTGATGCCTGCGCCGTAAACGATCATCGAATTGTCCAGCAACGTGCCGTCGCCTTCCTTGATGGTTTTCAGACGTTGCAGGTATTCCGCAAACAGCTTGACGTGATAGACGTTGATCTGGGCGACTTTTTCGATCCACTCGGCGATGTTGCGATGATGCGTCAATGGATGATGCGGATCGTTGATGCCGATTTCTGGATATACGCGCATGCTGCCTTCGCGTGCGAACATCAGCGTCGAAACGCGCGTCAGGTCGGTTTGAAACGCCGTCATCTGAATATCGCACATCAGTTTGACGTATTCGTTGAAGGTCGTCGGAATGCCTGCCGGTTTTTCAAACGGCGGTGTGATGTCGCGATTTTCGTGTTCGGCTTTTTCGATGCGCTGTTCGATTTCGCGGACGGCGTAAAGATATTCGTCCAGTTTGCGTTTGTCGTTCGCGCCGAGTTTGCCGGTCAGCTTTCTGGTGTCTTCGCCGACCATGTCCAGAATGCTTTTGCGATACGCGGCGCGGCGCGCGCGAACTTCGGCGGACAAACTCAAATCGGTGGTTCCGAACAATCGCTCGAATGCCATGCGCGGATTGATTTCCGGCGGATTTGGTTGCGTCGGCGTGCGCCACGAAATGCTGTTGGTGTAAGCGCAGCTATAACCGGAGTCGCAATTGCCGACGGTGCGCGAATCTTCGCAACCGAGTTCCAGCGACGCGAATCGCGTTTGCGACGCCAGCGCCTGCGCGGCAACCTGGTCGGCGGAAATGCCTGCTTGAATGTCCGCGCCTGCTGTTTTTTTGCAATGTACGCCCGACAGAAAAGAAGCGCCCGCTCTGCCGTGATCGCCTGGACCGTCGCCGAGCGCGTTGCCGTTGTGGTCGTCCAGACCCGAAAGCGCGAAAATGTCTTCGCGGAACGATTCCAGCGGTTTCATCAACCGCGAAAATTCAAAATCGCGGCCTTCGCCTTTGGGACGCCACCAATCAATATTAACCACGCCATTGGGAACATACAGGAATGCCAGTCGCACCGGCGGTTTCGTCGCAGCCGCCAACGCAGGCGTCATAGCATCCAGCATCGGCAGCGCGATGGCCGTGCCCAGTCCCTTCAGAAAAGTTCGTCGCGGAAGTTGTTTGCGTGTGATTATCATCGTCTATCGTCTCTCCTACTGTTGAGTTGTTTGTCGTCTCAATTCGCTTTTGCTGTTTGTGAAACTGTGCCTCGCCGATACTGGAATGGCAAGCTGTTTACGATTTCCATGACCAGACTGGAAAACTTGAATTCTTTCGCCGCCACGCGCCGGGCGATTTGTCTGACGGTGGGACGGTCGTAACGTTCCAGTCCGCGTCCCAGCGCATAAGTCAGCAGTTTGTCGGTGACGCCTTCGGCAAAGGCGTCGCGGTCGGCCTTCAAAATGGTTTTCAATTCGCCGACGCCGTTGAAACTGCGACCATCGGGCAACACGCCGGAGGCGTCAATCGGGAATTTGCCGTCCATTGTTCGCCAGCCGCCGATGGCATCGAAATTTTCCAGCCCGAATCCCAGAGGGTCAAGTCGCGCGTGGCAGGCGGCGCAGGTCGGATTCGTGCGATGCTGTTCCATCTGCTGGCGCAGCGAAGCCGCCTCACCGATCTTGCTTTCGTCCAACGTCGGCACGCCCGGTGGAGCAGGCGGCGGCGGCGCGTTGAGAATGTTGTCCAGAATCCATTTGCCGCGCAGCACTACAGAAGTTCGCGTCGTGTAAGAAGACACGGTCAACACGCTGGCTTGCGTCAGAATGCCGCCACGATTCGATCCGGCGGGCAATGTGACTTTGCGGAATTCCGGCCCGCTGATGCCCGGAATGTTGTAAAACCGCGCCAACCGTTCATTCAGGAACGTGTAATCGGCGTCAATGAAATCCAGCAGCGACCGATCCTGCCGAATGATGTGATCGAAAAACAATTCGGTTTCGCGGTGTATGGACATGCGAAAGTATTCATCGAATTCCGGAAAACGATCCCGGTCTGGTTTGACTGATTCCAACCGTCTAAGTTCCAGCCATTGACCAGCGAAGTTTTCCACCAGGGCTTCCGACCTGGGGTCTTTCAACATTCGCTGCACCTGCGCGGCCATAACTTCCGGGCGACGCAGTTTGCGCTGGTCGGCCAGTTGCAACAATTCATCGTCAGGCATGCTGCTCCATAGAAAATACGATAGCCGCGAAGCCAGTTCGTGCTGGCCAACTTGCTCGATCTGTGAATCAGTGACCCGCTCTCTGCTGGTTGCAGCGCTGGCGCCCCGTTCGATGCGGAACAGGAAATGCGGCGACACCAGCATGGCTTGAAGCGCCTGCGCCAATCCTTCTTCAAACGAATCGCCTTGTTTTTGAGCCAGCGCCATCAATCCAGTCAGCTTGTTGATTTCTTCCGGCGTGACCGGGCGACGATACGCGCGTCGAACCAGATGGCTGACGATTTTTCGTCCGCAATCCGCTTGATGAGTTCCGGCAGTGTGGCCACATACGAAGATTTTGTTCTGGCTTTCGGCGGAGGCGCCTTTGGTTTGATTGTACGGGCCAATGACATCCACGCCGGTAATGCGCGCTTCGTTGACCGGGACTTTTTCGGCCATCCGCGCTTCAAACTGCCTTTTGATTTCTGCAAGACGTTCGGGCGGTATTTCACGGCGAGGTGGTTTGAATTCGGGCTTGGGCGGTTCTGGGCGCTTCGACGGATTCGGGCCGCCATAACTGGCTGGCAAGCCTTCGTATAAACGCAGCACAGAAATCGCCACCCAATGATCTCCTGCAGGGATGCGTGCGCGAAAATCATGCGTCATCGAGCCAAAATCCTGTCGGTCTACGGAAAACGATGCGATGCCGTCCGGATCGAAATCGAAGGTTTGCACCTGTTTTCCGTCAATCCACAGCGCGAGCGGCAATGGCTCTGAACCCGCCGGGCGAACTCCGCCCAGAAAAACTTTGAATGTGTATTCGGCTTCGACAGGGAAACGATGCGTAACATGCAGCGAATTCGGCAAACTCAATCCGGTCAGATCGTAATCGGCCAGCAGCGGTTTGGTTGTGGATTTGATTCTGCCGGTCGGCGGGCGCAATCTTTCGACTCTCGGTTTCAAGGCTTCAGCGCCAAACACCGCCGTGCGCGCGACGGTTTCCGCCGCTGTCAGGTATTTTTCCATCAAGACCGGAGACAACGACAACACGTCGCCGATGTTGTCGAATCCGTATCCTGAATCGTCCTGGGGAAAATCGTCCGCCGGTTTGAAATTCACGCCGAGCAGATCGCGGACGGTGTTGTTGTATTCGGCGCGGTTCAAACGTCGCGCCGTCACGCGTCCCGGATCGGGTTTGGCGGTTCGGTCGGCGCGGTCGAATTCCGCTTCCAACCAGCCGATGACGGTTTTCAGTTCGTCGGCATCTGGGCGTGGAAATCCTTTGGGCGGCATTTCGCCGGTTTTGAGTTTCAACAACACCAGTTCCCATTGTTCTCTGTGTTCCATCACAGCCGCGGCGGTTTTGAATTGCTCCAGATTCAATTCGCCCGAAGCTTTTTTGGCGCTGTGGCAGACCAGACAGTTTTCCGCCAGAAACGGTTGAATGGTTTTCTCGAAACCGGCAGCCGGATTTTTTTGCGCCAACTGTGTGGGCGCAAACCAAACCAAGGGCAACAACACAATCAGCAATCGGAACAGGTTCTTTTTTCGCATAAGAGTTAAACGTAAAATGACTTCACAGATGGCACATCATCAAACAAGACGAATTCTTTTTCTGGTAATCGCCGTTTTCGGTCTGGCGTTATTGGGTCGGGCTTCATCTGACAACGATGCCGAAACCAGAGCCATTGCCTTTCTTGCCAAAGAAGTTCCGGCGTGGCCGAAAGACAACGGCTGTTTTTCCTGTCACAACAACGGCGATGCGGCGCGCGCATTGTACGCTGCCGCGCGCAAAGGCTTAAGCGTTTCAGGAAATTCTTTTGCCGCAACCGACAATTGGTTGTCCAACCCCGCCGGGTGGAAAGAGAACAAAGGCGATCCGGGATTCAGCGACAAACGATTGGCGAACATTCAATTCGCGGCGGCATTGTTGGCGGCCATTGAAACCGGACGACTGAAAGACCGCCATCCGTTGGCCGACGCCGCGCGATTGTTGCTGGCCGATCAAAGCGAAAACGGCGCCTGGCAAATTGACGCCGGAACCACGCCCGGTTCGCCAGCCACTTATGGAACGCCGCTGGCCACTGTGCTGGCGTTGCGAACGCTCAAAGCCGCCGCTTTGCCCGAAGCCAGACCCGCAATTCAAAAAGCCGAAAACTGGTTGCGCCGAACTTCGCCGAACAATGTATTGACGGCGGCGGCGCTGCTGATGTTTGCCATTGAAACAGCCGGCAAACAAAAACAAACCGATGCGTTGAAACTGATTCGCGCGGCGCAAACCCGCGATGGCGGTTGGGGACCGTATGCCGATTCGCCGCCCGAAGTGTTCGATACCGCCGTGGCGCTGTTGGCGCTGGCGGAATTCAAACCTCAGTCAGAAGTCGAATCGCTTGTTAAGCGCGGTCGAACGTTTTTGATTGCCGAACAGCAACCCGATGGCAGTTGGCCGGAAACCACACGGCCATCGGGCGGTGAAAGTTATGCGCAGCGAATTTCCACGACCGGATGGGCTACGCTGGCGTTGCTGGCAACGCGTTGATTACTTTGTTTTGCCGTCGCTGATGCAGAACAAATGCGTTTTGCTGCGCAGATACAAATCGCCTTCGGCGACAACGGGCGATGCGATGAAGAAATGGTCGTCGAACGTGGTCGAATGCACGACTTCCATCTGTTCGCCCATTTTGACCACCGTCACCACGCCGCTTTCGCTGGCCAGGTACAATTTATCGCCCGCGCCGGTCGGCGACGCCTTGAAGGTATCGGTCTGCGGCAGACGTTTTTGCTGGTAATACGGTTCGCCGGTTGTGGCGTTGAAACAGCTCAGCAATCCGTTGTCGCTCAAGGTGTAGTATTTGCCGTCGTGCAGCACCGGCGACGGCGTGTAGGCCGTTCCGCGCGTTTGCGACCACAACACAGCGTCGGTTCCTGACAGATCGCCTTCTTTGCCCAGACGAATCGCCATCAGTTTCGGATCGCGGTGACCGCTCATTACCAACACAATGTCGTTGTATTGGACCGGATGCGGAATGACGTTGCTGCCCAATCCGGCGCATTCCCAGATCAATTTACCGCTCAACGGTTCGTAAGCGCGCGTTTTCTTGGTGGCGCTCAGAACGAGTTGTTTTTTGCCTTTGACATCGGCGATGAACGGCGTTGACCACGAACTGGCTTCGTCACGATTGACTCGCCAGACTTCCTTGCCGTTGCGTTTGTCCAGCGCGACCATAAACGAGCCGCTTTCCTGATCGTAATGATGAATCAACAAATTGCCGAACAACGCAGGCGCGCCGCCTTCGCCAAATTGCAACCGCATGCGCATCTGCACGCCGAGGTCTTTTTCCCAAATCGGTTTGCCGTTCAGGTCGAAGCAGTAAATTCCGCGCGAGCCAAACGAAAAATACACATACTTGCCGTCAGTCAATGGCGCGTTCGATGCGAAACTGCCGTATTGGCGATGATAACCTTCGTGCGGGACAGCGGTTTTGACGACCTTTTCCCAAAGCGTTTTGCCGGTTTTGCGATCCAGGCACATGACTACGAATTTGTGTTCTTCGCCGCTGGCTGCGCCGCCGCCGGGACCTCCGCCGCCGGGACCTCGCCCGCTTCCACCCGGAGCTTGCGGACGATTTTCAGCCGCAGGAGCGGTTATGGTTTTGCCGGTCGGGATGGCCGTCGTCAAAAACATCTTGTCGCCCCAGATCACTGGCGTCGAAAAGCCGCGCCCTTCGAGGGCGACTTTCCACTTGACGTTTTTGGTGGGGCTGAAATCGGTCGGAGCCGCCGTCCGAGCCATGCCGTTGAAAAACGGCCCGCGCCATTGCGGCCAGTGCGCCGGATCCGCTGCTGAAGAAATTGAAGCATCTGAAAGAAAAGCCGTTCCAAAAATTGCCAGCATCAAACCGGCGGCAATAATCAATCGTTTCATTGTCTCTTTCTCCTTAAAGGTAGCTTTAGTAGTTCCGCCTTCTGGCGGTTGAAGTCGCGCAGCCGTTTGAAGGCTGCTAACGTCATGTTTATCGAATTTCAAAAGTAAGTTTCACTGTCTGGCTGGTCAAATGACGTTGTATGTTTTTGAAGACATCCACTTCAAATGGTTTGCCTATGTTGTTGCCAGCCAAATCTTCAATCGTGGTTTGAATGACGACGTGGTAGCGCCCGCTTTGCCAGGCTGCGTCAGGGATGAACGTCCAGCGACGTTCCTGATCGTCCAGCATCACTGATCCGGCAATGGATTCGCCGGTTGATTTCGTGACGGCAATCAGACGCTGCGCCAGCGCGTGTTCCATCGGTTCGGGAAAGCGTATCGTCAATGCTGCGCGCGTGTCCGCGTTTGGCGTTTCCAGTTTCCAATCCGCAGGGTTGGGCGGTTGCCGATCCGGTGGCGCGACGGTGAAAGCCTTTTCAAACGATTCTTTGAGCGGCGCTCCATTGCCGTCGCGCCATTCGCGGTCAATCACCAGCCGATAGCGTTTGCCTGATTCCAGGGACGGGCCGATTTCTTCCAATGGTTTGACGCCGCGTTTGATGCGCCCTGGATCAATGAACAAAGTCAGCCGCGTCAAATCGTGATTCCACAATTCCTCGTCAATTTCCAGAAACGGAAGTTCGACCGGGTTGCCAGATTCATCCAGCAACCGAATGTATTCGTAAACATTTCCGCGTCGCATCGGCGCGGAAAAATGAAGATAAAACTTCAGCAGATTTTCCGGCACGACATTGCTGCTGGGATAAATTTGCGCGACGACCGTTGTCGGCGTCAGATCGCGCGACGGCGGAGAGAACGTCGCCGTAACGACGGAGTTGCCCAAACCGCCCGGCAATTTTCCTGGCAGAAACACGGCTCGATAAGTGACGCCCGGTTCGAGCGCGAACTGCGGTTCAAACCGCAGCGCGTTGTTGTGAATTCGATAGCTGCCAAGCATCGGCGGCACATTTGCATCTGGTTGACCGACGTACACCGCCAACAACTTCTGGAATTGCAACACATTCCACTTTGCGAGCTGTTGCAACGTCGCGGCGTCCAGTCCCGTAAGTTCCACGGCCATTTTGCCACTTTCAACCTTGACCCATTTAATCGTAGCCGTCGTTTGTGCCGGAACTGATTTAACACAAAGGGTCAATGTGGCAATGGAACAGAGAAGAGCGAACAGGAAAATTGCCTGTTCGCTCAACCTTGATCCTTTGAACCGCTGACCCTTTGTGTTGAACATAGTTTGAATCGTTATGTTGTGTGATTTAAGGAAGAGCCAGCGCCTCCAGCTTCAGCGAACCGTCTTCGCCGCGACGCAGCACCGCGACGTGATCGGCGTCGTAACGGTCGAGATGGTCAACGCCAGTCCAGCCTTCGATGGTTTCGTAAGTCAGACCTTGTTTGTCGGCGACGCGAGCTTTGATGGCCTCGGCCTTGTCAATGTTTTCGGTCGTGATCTTCATCACGCCGCGACTGCTGTTGGCCATCAGCAAATACGATTTGCCGTCTTTCTGGTAAACGATCATATCCAGCGGACGATTGCGGTTGCCCAATTCGGCAATGGTTTTGCCCATGATTTTCGCGCCGGGTTTCAGATCGCTGACTGGGAATTGCACCAGCGGCGTGCAGGTATAAGCCGCCAACAGGTGATCTTCCTTGCCGATTTTGAACGTGGTGAAGGTGCGAATTGGAGAGCGGGTTTCAAACTGGCCATGCGCCCCGTGATAAATCTCGACCTGGGTTCCGTTGTCTACGGTTTTGAATGGGAAGGCAATCGAACGCAGCGTCGAAGAAAACTCTTCGTTGGCCAGTCCGGCGATGAACAAGCGGCCATTCAAATAGCCTATGTCGGTGATGGATTCGCGGCGCGGATTGCTTTGGCGATTGCCCTGGCCGACCATTTTGTCCGCCGGAGCGTCAGGCAATTCAGCGCGCGAAAATTTCACATTGTCCAGCGAAAATACTTCTGGCGCGCCATCGGTTTTGACGCGAATCAGCACAGGCGTGGCATCGGCTCCGCGTCCGCGCGAAACCGCCAGATAAGCGTTGCGCGAAATCGGGTTGATCGCCAGGTCTTCGATCAAAATCTGGTCGGCGGTTGTGCCCAGCAACCCGGCGATTTTCTGATTGACGGCTTCGACTTTCAGCGATTGGCCCGCCGGAGCCGCTTTGGTGTCGCCGGTCGAAAGCGCGACGATGGCCGCTGCTTTGGTGTCGGCGACGAACAGAATGCCGTCCGGCCCAAACGCCAGCGGCCCCATGGATTGAAATTCGGCTTTGCCTGTGGCCATTCCGCTTGTCAATTTGGCTTCGGCATTCAGGCTGGAAAACCCGAAAGCCAGAACGGCCAATGCGACGAAAAGAGTGAATCGTTTCATAGTTCTCTCCCTGTGGTTGTTGAGTTTTCAGTTGGTGATCGTAAGTTGAAATCAGCAGGTGACGCTTACACAGACGGCAGCAGAAGCCGCAGGGTTACAATCCTTTGCTTAAGAAACCTGAAGAAAAAAGAAAGCCGGCTTTTGACGGCAACGTGGAAGATGAACGACGAAGAAATTTGAAAGACGGTCAGGAGCCGGAAAATAAAAAAACGGGGCAAGACCGTTTGAAAGTCTTGCCCCGCCGGGAACAGGGGGATGATCCCTTAAAAGACGAATCTCAAGGTCAACTGAACGCGACGCGGGTAATTCGCCTGATTGCTGGCCTGAATCTGTCCGAATTGCGCCTGTGTCACAGTCGTATTCGGAGCGGGAAGCAGCGGATGGTTGAAGGCGTTGATGAATTCGGCCCTGAACTCCAGATTTTTCCCTTCCAGAATTTCGGTCTTCTTGATGACCGACAGATCAATGTTGTTGATCGCGTCGGTGCGGACGTTGCTCAATCGCAACGGGAAAGTGCGGATGTTGGCGACCGGTTGCGCCGCCGCTGCCGTGACAAATCCGGCGGCGGTGTTGAACCAGCGGTCGGTAGTGCGTTGATTGCCCGGCAGAGGAATGTCATCGAAACTTCCGTTGAAGAAGATGTTGCCGAATCCAATCGGCGCGCCGCTCTGGTACTGGTAAATTCCCGAAAACTGCCAGCCGCTGATGACGCGCGAAGCGACGGAATTGACGTTCGCCAGGAAGCGACGACCCTTGCCGAATGGCAATTCGTAAATGCCGTTGGCCGTGAACCGGTGAGTACGGTCGAAATCCGAAATGACTTCGGTCGGACGCGGGTCGGCGGCGTTCAGGTAGGTGATTGCTTCCATAAACTTCGACCAGGTGTAACTCATTCCGACTGTATAACCCTTGCTGAAACGTTTGTTCAGGTTGCCTTGGAACGAGTGATACCAGGAATATCCGTCGTTGGTGGTCGTGTTGATGTCGCCGAATTGCGGATACGGACGCAGCAATTGCGAACGAGCAATGTTTGCCGAACGGAACGCCGCAGCGGCGCTGGCTGGCATCTGGTTCGCCAGTGGATTGGCAACCAACGCGCCGAGGTAATTGTTGGTTGGGTTGTCACGCGTCGTGCTGGTGCTCAGGAACTGATTTGGCAGCGCGTTGATATTGCGCGTGATTTCGATGTGCGTGCCGCGATTGCCGACATACGCAGCTTCAGCCACCCAGCCGCCCGGAACTTCCCGTTGCACGCTGAGTTCATATCGCTGGTTGTACGGCGAAAGCGGATGTTCGTTGAAGAACGAAATGCCCTGGCCGAGGAAGGTGCGAATACCTTCGGAGGCTCCGGGAGCGGCTGGCAAACCGTTCTTGTAGGTTTCAAACGGGTTGTTGAGCGTTTCGATGAAAGTCAGCCCGTTGTTGAGCGTGACGTTGAGCGGGACGTTGGTGCTGAACCCGATCTGGTTTACGTCGCCGCGTCGCTGGCCCAGGAATCCGAAGAAGATTCCGTATCCGCCGCGCAGGACGGTTTTTTCCGTCAGTTTGTAGGCGAAGCCGAAACGCGGCATGTAATTGTTGCGCGGCGTTTTGTACAGACCACGCGGTTGGCCATTGACGCCTGCAAAGGTCAATCCGCCGCGAACGAAAAATTCATCCAAATTGACACCTTGCACGGGGTTGCGAGCCAGATTCGCCTTGACGGCTTCTTGCATGGGTTGCGTGGCAAAGAAATCGAATCCGCGAACGCTCTTGTTGTACCGTTCGGTCAATGCGCCTTCGATTTCATAACGCAAACCGATGTTGAGCGTCAGTCTGCGATTCACTTTCCAATCATCGTGAACGAACACCCCGGTTGTGGTGGATTGTTCGGCGTAATTGGCTGGAATCGAGATGGTTCCGCCGGTCGGCAGACCCAGCAGGAACGACGCGAACGAGAATCCCAGGTCGCTGGGAATCGCCGTGTTGTCCAGCGGGCCGCGCGTCCAGTTGGCGCCGAAATCAAACTGTCCTGTCTGGTTGTTGCCGAAAAACCTGCTGGTTTCGCGGTAGGAGCGAAACTCGACGCCGTATTTGAGCGAGTGCGAACCGCGCGATTGATTCAACGTGCCATTGAACGAATGCGTGTCGGTCGGTCGCAATTCGCCGCCGACCGCCGTTCCCTGATACTGGTTGATGTTGAAGCGCGGAAAACGTCGAGTGTCTTCCGGGATGATACTGTTGAAATAGCTGGGAAAACCCAGGCTGGTCAGATCGAATCCGCGATTGCCCGGATTGGAATTCGTGCCGCGGATGAAGCGGTTGTAACCGTAGCGCGAGTTCAGCACCATCGTCGGCGAAATCGTCCAGACATGATCGAAAGCGCCTTGTCGCGATTTGAACAGGAAGAATTCACCGGTGGCGATGTTGCGGTAGTAGTTGTTGTAATTGCTGTCGCGGTTGTACCAACTGGCTCGACCGAAAATTCGATGCCGTTCATTGACGACGTGGTCAATGCGGATGGTGTTCGACAGATATTCAATTTCTTCAGTCAAATCCGGCTGGCGGAAATTTCCAGTCCCGTCGGCATTGCCCTGGCTGGTCGGTTTGGGCAGATAGGTATCCACGAACTTCCGCGCAATTGGATTGATCATGTTCGCCGGAATGATGTTGCCCGGGAATGGATCGCGCCGAATGCGGCTGCCTTCAGCACGCGCTGTGAAAGGGTTGTAAAGTTGGTAGCCCGGATTGGCGGCCAGCAATTCCGAAAAATCGCCGTTGCGCATTTTCTCTGTCGGGATGTTGAAGGTTCCGTTGTTGCGCGGACGTGCTTCGGGGATGCCTTCGATGCCATACATGAAGAACGTCCGATTGCGACCATCATAAAGTTTGGGAATTCGCACCGGACCGCCGACAGTTCCGCCCCAGCGTGTGTAATTGAAATCCGGACGGGGCGTGCCGGCTTTGTTCGCAAAAAAGTCGTTGGCGAACAGTTTGGGCGCCATCTTGGTCCAATAAGCCGTGCCGTGGAAGTTATTGGTTCCCGACTTGATGCTGACGTTGGTCACGCCGCCTTCGGTGTTGCCGAATTGCGCGTCGAAGGTCGCCGTCTGGACTTTGAATTCCTGCACCAAATCCTGCGGCGGAACGAACGAAGCGATGACTTCTCCGGCATTGGCGGTCGAAGTGCTCGGCACGCCGTCAATGGTCACGTCGCTGCGATTGGCGCGCGTGCCGTCAATCGAATAACCGACGATGTGCGTGGGTTCAAAAGGGCGATCCAATCGCAGGTCGCGCGTAAACGAAACGCCCGCCGCCAGACCGATCAGTTTGAACGGGTCGCCGTGCGGAATGGGCAATTCAGCCACGCGGCGCGCGTCAATCACCTGCCCCATCGAGCCGGAAGTCGTTTCCAGCGCCGAAGCGTCGGCGGTCACTGTGACCGTTTCGCCAACGTCACCGATTTCCAGTGCTACGTCAATTTCAATGTTGTCGTTGACGCGAAGTATGACCCCGTCACGGACATACTTCTTGAACCCTTTGACTTCAACTGTGATTTGATACGTTCCCGGCAACAGATAAGGCGCCTGATAAGCGCCTGCATCGTTGGTTGACAGCGAAACGGTCGTGCCCATGGCCACGTTGGTGATTTTCACCGACGCGCCGGGTAACACGGATTGATTGGTGTCTCTGACTTTGCCCGTGATGGTTCCGCGCGCTTCCTGAGCAAGAGCCGGACTGGCAGCGAGCAGCACAATCGCCGCAAAAACCATCAGGACAAAAGCTTGCGCAGCTTTGCTTGCCGATGAGGTCATAATTGTTTCTCCTTGTGAAAGTGATGGCTACGGGTGGGTGGAAACCTGCCGCCAACCCGATATCCGACAGAGCTATTCGTCCCGTTTCAACAGGATTTGAATTCCTGATTCAGCTACGAAGAAAAAATACTCCCAGCAAAGCTAAAATTTGGTGATTGCGATGTTCTGCCGATCTGTCTGTCGGTCTTGTTGAATTTGGATGCCGCGCTTAATAATGCACTCGTTCAGGCTCAGGCAATGAGCCGGGGCTCAAATCTTTCCAAAAGAAATCTAAAATCGCGAATAAGTTCTTGAATGCAAAGAAGTTTGACTGGCTGTTAGCGCGGAAGGGGAAATATGGACGCAAACTTTTTGGTTCCAGCATTGTCCGTTTCTGGGTTGAAAGTTTTCATCACGCTTTTAATTCTGGCGGGAGCGATTTATGGCTTTGTCAGCGAAAAAGTAGCGCCGGATGTGGTTGCCTTGCTGGCGATACTGGCTCTGTTACTGACCGGGGTGCTGAGTCCCGACGAAGCCTTTTCGGGGTTCAGCCATCCGGCTACGGTTGCTGTGGCGGCGGTGCTGGTGTTGTCTTCGGCAATTGAACGCACAGGAGTTTTATCGCTGGTGGCGCGGCGGGTTCTGGCTCCGCTGGGCAGTTCCGAGTTTCTTTTGACGGCGGTCATTATGATCGTGATTGGAACGCTTTCGGCTTTCGTCAACAACACCGCCGCAGTCGCCATTTTCATTCCGGTCGTGCTGGAAGTTTGTCGTCAAACGGGGGCCAGTCCGGGGCGTGTGCTGATGCCTATGTCGCACGCGGCGACATTCGGCGGCATGTGTACGCTGGTTGGCACTTCCACCAATCTGGTGGCGCACGAATTTGCGCGCAGTCAGGGATTGCCGGGATTTTCAATGTTCGAAATGGGCAAGGTCGGGTTGCCGATGGTGGTGGCTGGCTTTGCCTATATTTTGTTTGTCGGACGATGGTTTTTGCCGCGAACTCAGGCGGCTGTGCCCGAAACCATAGGGCAGGCCGATCCTTATTTGTCGGAATTGATAGTGATGAGCGATTCACCGTGGGTGGGGCGCGAAGTGAATTCCGAAAAATTTCGGCGCGATCTGGATGTGGAGTTGGTGGGATTGGTGCGTGACGGACGAGTGGTCGGATTGGAAGAGCAACCACCACATTTTGCCGCAGGAGATTCGTTGCGCGTGCGTGGCGCGTTGGAGAAGGTACTGGCTCTGGCTGCCAGCGACGGATTGGAATTGCATCGCCCGGAAGATCGAAAAGGCGAAGAAATTTCGACTCGATCCGAAGCGTCTGCGGAAGCTTCGACAGACGTTGAAGCTTCTGAAACAGAGTCTGGATCGGCGGACGAGGCAAAGCCGGCGGAAACGGAAGTTGTCGCCGAGAAATCGGCCAGCCAGTTGCGTCTGGCCGAAGTCGTGGTGCTGATTACTTCGGGATTGATCGGACGCACTCTCAAGCAAATTCGTTTTGCCGAACGATTCGATGCGGTCGTTTTGGCGTTAAGGCGTCGCGGAGGCGTCAGCGAACGCCCCTCCACCACTCCCTTGCACGCAGGAGATGTGCTGGTGGTCGAAGGTTCGCCGGAATCACTGACGGCATTGGCTGAAACGCGCGGCTTTTTGGTGGTGGGCACATTGGCACGCGCCAAACAGCGCCCGCATTTATTGCTGATTACCACGTTGGTGCTGGTTGGCGTGGTGGGCATTGCCGCGGTCGGGATTCTGCCGATTGTGACGGCGGCAGTGGCCGGGTGCGCTGTGCTGATGCTGACGGGCTGTTTGCCGCCGCGCGAAGCGTATCAGGCCATAGACCTGAGCCTGGTGTTTTTGCTGGCAGGCACTTTGGCGTTGGGAACCGCTCTGGAAAAAACCGGCATTACGACCATGCTCGCCAATGGATTGGCGGCGATGACTGGCGTGACCGGGCCGTATGTCGTGCTGATCTGTTTCTTTCTGGTGGCAGTGGGAATTTCTGAATTGATGTCGAACAGCGGAACCGTCGCCTTGCTGGCTCCGGTGGCGGTTTCCAGCGCCGCGCAAATGGGAATCAATCCGATGGCGTTGCTGGCCGCCATAGCTTTGGGCGCATCTGCCTCATTCGCCATGCCAATGGGGTATCAAACCAGTTTGATGATATACGGCCCAGGCGGTTACCGATTCAAAGATTTCGTTCGCATGGGAATTGCGCTGGATTTGTTGCTGGCTGTGCTGGCGCTTTGGCTGATTCCGCAGTTCTGGCCGCTGACGGCGAAATGACGGCGAAATGATTGATATGGACCGATGGCGATAAGTCGCTTTTCAGGTTTCTATGCTTGAAACGGAAACAGTCTTGTTGTGATGCATATCTGATTTTATTATCCGCGTCTGATTGGGTCGCTACATGAAATCTAAAAACTTCCCAAAAGAATTCTAAATCGCAGATAAGTCCTTGAAACAACACCAAATTTACAAATTCGATTCGTTTCGATTGGACGCTACAGCCAAAGTGGTGTTGCGTGATGGCCAACCTGTCACTTTGACTCGCAAAGCCGTCGAAACGCTTCTGGTGCTGGTAGAAAATGCCGGTCAGGTGGTTTCCAAAGAAGAGATGTTGACCGCCATCTGGCCGGATCGTGTGGTGGACGAAGCCAATCTGACGCAGAACGTCGCCATGGTTCGCAAAGCTTTGGCGGCGGAAAAGGGAAGTCCTGCCTTCATAGAAACTTTTCCTGGACGAGGTTACCGCCTGATTGGGCCGGTCATTGCGGAAGAACCTGCGACCGGCAACGGTCATAAGGTTGTCGAATCGGCAGTCGCAAACGCCGACCACGATACGCAATCTGTTTCATCGTTGAGTTTTTCGGCGCCTGAGGGCGCTGCAAGGATGCAAGGTCGAATCCGGACGCGAACCGTAGTATTGATAGCGGCAATTGCACTGGCGGTAATTGCGGCGGGAGCAACCGGCGTCGTCTGGTTTCAAGGCCAGTCATCATCAACCGGCGCGGAATTCCATGTGACTTCGCTGACTCGGTTGCCGGGCAAGGAATTGCAACCGGCGATTTCGCCGGATGGAACGAAAGTCGCGTTTTTATGGGATCAGGGAGATGGGCGTCCGGCCAGTTTGTGTGTGCAATCAGTTGGAGAAAGCTCGCCTCGGCAGATTGTGTTTGGAGCGGGACATTACAGCAGCCCGACATGGTCGGCGGACGGACGCGCGCTGGCGTTTTTGAAAATCGGCAGGGATTCGAGCGATGTTATGACCGTCTTGCTGGAAACCGGCGAAGAGCGGTTGATTTCATCGTTCAAACCTCCTGTCTACGGTTTGCAGCGAAAGCTGCTCGATTGGTCGCCGGACGGCCAATGGATGGTGGTGTCGCATTCGGAGGTTCCAGAAAAGCCGAACGGCCTGTTTCTTATCAATGTGGCGACGAGCGAAAAGCGCCGGTTGACTTCGCCCGAAAACATGGTCGGCGGAGACGTAGACCCTCGCTTTTCGCCCGATGGCCGCACGATCACATTTATCCGTGACATACATCGTTCTCATCAGGAACTGTTCTCAGTCAATCAGGCTGGCAATCCGGTCAAACAATTGACCGCCGATTCCAAACAAATCAGCGGACAGGATTGGGTTGGAGCGGGGCGACAAATAGTTTTTGCCTCCAACCGCAGCGGCGAATTCCGGTTGTGGCGTCTGAATGCCGACGTGGCCTCGCCGGAATCGAATCCGCAATCCATCGGCATTTACAGCGAATTGCCGATTGAATTGTCTTTGGCGCGCAAAAACGATTCGCTCGTCTATTCAGTGCTGCAACAGGATCGCAACATCTGGCGGTTGGATTTGCGCTCTGAAGCCAGAGAAAAACGCTGGACGCGAATTGTGGCGTCATCGGCGCAGGACGCTTCGCCGCAGTATTCTCCGTTGGGAGACAAAATCTGTTTCCGTTCTGACCGCAGCGGCGAAGAGCAGCTTTGGGTCGGCGACGCCGACGGCGGCAATCAAATCCAGATTACCAAAGGAGCGCTGTATCCATCGGTCGGTCATTGGTCGCCCGACGGACGGCAGATAGCGTTCAACAACGCCCGAACCGGCGAATTGCATCTGGCGCAATTGACTGGAAAAGACGAATGGGCGATCAAACCGTTTGGCGCAAACGGAGTCCATCCGGTGTTTTCACGCGACGGCAAATGGCTCTATGCCGGAACGACCAGCGGGATTTTGCGATTTCCGGCCAATGGCGGCAGCGGAGTTCCCATCACCAGTGTCGGCGGGTTTTCGTTGGAAATTTCGGCGGATGGCAAATTCATTTACTTTATGCGCGAAGCCAACGACACGGTGTTGTGGCGCGTGAATACCGAAACCGGCGAATTGTCGAAAGTGATTGATGGACTGGTGCAACGTTGCACCAGTTGCTGGTCGCTGACTGCGGATGGCATTTATTTTCTGGGCGGCATACAGGCCTCGTTCGACGATCAGGCGATTTACTTTCAGGAATTCGCCACTGGCCGCCGCCGCGAAATTCTGAAATATCCTGAACCGCTTTCGCCGGTCGGCAGCGGCCCGTTTTCGCTTTCACCGGACTTGCGCTATCTGCTTTGCGTCCGCGTCGAACCCGCCAACAGCGACATCCTGCGCGTCGAACCATTTCGATAATTTCTGATCCTTGATTTTCAGTCAGTGCCGGGCGGCTGGATTTTCAGCGCTCCAAAAAAAAATCAGACGCCCGAACCGTCAGGGAAGCTTGGCGGTTTCGAGCGTCTTAAACAGTGGTGCCTCAACGATTCGGATTCTATGCAGATGGCCGATTCCATTCATGAGGTTTTGGTGATGTTTTGGTGATGAACGGATTTTTGTCATTTCGAAAGCAGGTTTGACCGTCTAAATAGTCAACCGAACACTCTGAAGGCGTTATGACTGAAACCTCCATAAAACGATGCCAGGAATGCGGCGCGGCGCTGTTGCCCAAACGACGGGTTTGCGTCGCTTGCGCTGCTCCAATCCCCGGCGCTGGCCATGAACGCACGGGAGCTTTGGCGGATGTCGTCAACGAAATGCACTCAACCCGCGATCCGGACAAAACAGTCGTCTTTGTGCCCGAATACCGCGAAGCCAGATTGAAACATGAACGCCGCAGCAAACAATTGATCGTTGCGGCTTTGATTGGTTGCGTTGCGTTGATAGCTTCGTTTTTGATTCTGGGACGTACAGGCCAACGCAAAAAATCGGATGCTCCGGCACAGCAGCAACGCGAAGCGATGGCCAAAAGGGATTTCAACTTATACACCAAAGCCTTTGAGGATTTTCGCGCTGACGTTGGACGTTATCCAACTGTTCAAGAGGGGTTGGGAGCATTGCTCAAACGTCCGGCTGGGCTGGATCAGTGGCACGGCCCATATATTGAATCGGATTATTCAGTTGATCCCTGGGGCCACGATTACGTTTACCAGGCGACCGATGACGCCAAAGGCTACCTCATGTTCACCTTTGGGCCGGAAGGCGAATCGGCGGGGAAGTATTACATGCGAATTACTTCCGGCGTGGCGGAGCCAACTTCAACCCCTGATTAAAATCTGGCGCCGCTGGCAGCCAGGTGCTTTTCGTAGCTTTTTGTCCCCAGAATGGATTTGATTTCCGCGACAACGGCTTCGAGTTCTTCGTCCGCCGTGAAAAAGTGCGGGCCGATGCGAATGCCTGCGCCGGGACGATAATCCACCAGCACGTCGCGATTGGCCAGTTCGCGCACGACTTCGCCAGCGTGCGGTACATCAAAAATCACCGAACCGCCTCGCTGTTCCGCCTTCAACGGAGAATTCACGCGCCAGCCTTGCTCGTTCGCCAGTTCGATCAGCCGCGATGTTTGCCTGACGGATTTGGCGCGAATGCGTTCGACGCCGATTTCGTTGATCAGGTCATACCCGCTTTCGGCAGCGTACAAAGTCGGAATCGCGGGCGAACCGTGCAAAAAACGATGCGCATCTTCGGCATAAGTCATTTCCGGTTCGAAGGCGAACGGCGATTGATGCGCCGCCCAGCCTGTGACTTTCGGTTTCAACCGTTCGCGCAAATCCGGGCGAACGTACAGATACCCGGCTCCGGGGCCGCCCAACAGCCATTTGACCGAACCGCCTGTGGCGAAATCCACGCCGAGTTCTGTGACGTTGAACGGAACAGTTCCCGCCGATTGGTAAGTGTCCAGCACAACCATCGCGCCCACCGCATGCGCTTTTTCGATGATGGCTTTGGCGTCTTGAATGTAGGCGCTTTTGAACAGCACGTGCGACATCGGAACGAGCAAAGTTTCTTCGTCAATCGCGTCCACCATTCGCTGAGTGTCAATGGTGATGCCGTCGTCGGTGGGAACGCGAACGACTTTGGCGCCAGCAGCTTCGGCGTGCGCGTCGTAGACGTACATCACCGAAGGAAAATTCATCGCTTCGTAAACGATCTTGTTGCGGGGTTGGGTGAGATCAAAACACGACAGAATCAGCGCCTGACAGACGGAAACGTTCTGGTGCATGACCACCGAACCCTTAGCGGCTCCGATGATGCGAGCGATTTTGTCGCCAACGGTCAGCGGCATTTCCCACCAGCCTTCTGCCCAGGCGCGAATGCCTCGCGTGGCCCACGTTTCAGCATACTCGTGCAGCCGGTCATAAGTTTTTTGCGGCATTGCGCCCAGCGAATGGTTAATCAGATAAAGCGTGTTTTCCAGAATCGGAAACTGCGAACGATAAGAAAGAAGGTCGTCCATAGCGGTTCTCCAAATTTGAGATGGCGAAGCTTTTTCTCACTGCAGAGTTCGCAAAGATGGCGCAGAGTTTTTCTCTGCGAATCCTCTGCGTTCTTTGCGCCTCTGTGGTGAAAATTCAGATCATTTGCTTATTGGTGTCTGAGCCGAATTCAGAAACTCAAAAAAATCATGCAGGTTGCGATAATCGCCGACGATGTGGCGCGCTCCTGCTTCGGCCAATGTTTGAGCGCGTTCGCCGCTGGCAATGCCTACGAAATCCAGGTTCAGATTCGCCGCGGTTCGCACATCCCACAATCCGTCGCCAACCGAAACGACTTTGGCAAACTGGCTGATGCCGTAATGCTGCCGCGCGCGATCCATCGCCGCTTGCACAATGCCCTCGCGCGGGCGAGCGTCTTCGGCAAACCCGCCGGGAAACCGATCCAGTTCGATTCCGGCAGCAGCCAATTTCATCTTTGCCGAACCGCGCCAGCAACCGGTGGCAATCGTAATCACCCAATCGTCATGTTGCGCAAGCTGCGTGACCATCTGCTGCGCGCCGGGAATTTCGGCAAAGTGTGTTGCGTCCAGGGCGTGATGTTCATGCAGCAAATCGAAAAAGCGCGTTTTCAAGGGCGATAAATCTTCGTCCGTAGGTTCGCGGTTGAAATGATCCAGAAAGATTTGATGCGTCAGGCCGGAATCGCTGACGTGCGGGCAATTCGTCCACGAAGCGCCGATTTCCAGCACGCCGTGCGTTTCAGCGACGGCGCGCGTGAAGCAAACGGTGTCTATGTGACTGGTGTCGGTCAGCGTTCCGTCAATGTCCAAAATGGCAAGTTTCATAATCAGGTTTCAGGTGAAAGGCTCTAAATCAGAACAAGCTACATTGAGACACTGCGATCAAAACAGGATGAACAAGATTTTCGACAGGACTTACAAGACCATCAACAGTTGAACCGATCCAGCCGATCCTGAATCCTGTTCATCCTGAAAAAAATCATGTCCATCCTGTTTCAATGTTTTTGCTTCGATTTAGATTTCGGTCAGCATTGTTCGCGCTTCCCACAATTCGGGGAAGAATTTTTTGTCCAGCGTCATTTTCAAGTACGAAGCGCCGCTGCTGCCGCCCGTTCCGAGCCGCACGCCGATGGTTCGTTCGATCATCTGTATGTGTCGCAATCGCCAACTGACGATCAGTTCGTCGAATTCTGTCAACCGTTCGCAAACGTCAATCCAATCGCGATGGCGGCGTTCGTCGCGGTAAATGGCCAGAATCGCCTGAGCGCGAGCTTTGTACTTTTCTTCGTCGTCGGCGTTTTCGGCCAGGTTGGGCATCACGCCGAGCGAAGTCAGCGCTTCAAAAAACACATCGCGCAACGAAGGTTCGGCCAAGCGTCGTTTGAGCTGCGCCAGCATTTCCGGCGACGCTTCGTGAAAGCGCAGCATCTTTTCGTCTTTCATCCCACACAAAAATTCCAGTTCGCGGAATTGTTCGGATTGAAAACCGCTGGCCGGTTTCAGTTTGTCGCGGAAGGCCAGAAAATGCGTTGGCAGCATGGTTTCCAGAATCGTGAACTGTTCGACCAGCACGCGGGCGATTTCGGTGCAGCGACGCAACAACCGCGCTGCTTCGTACACTTCGTCGGCGTCCGGATTATTCACGGCGACTCGCAAATTGGCGACGACGGCATCCAGTTCATGCAGCAATTGTTTGAACCACAATTCATACGTCTGGTGGATGATGATGAACAACAATTCGTCGTGATGTGGCGGCGAAGATTGCGGCTGCTGCAGCCGAATCAATTCTTCAACGTGCAAGTAACTGCCATAGGTCAGTTGATCGGATTCGGGTTTGATGGGAGTTTGCATAACACTCAATCCGTCAGGAAAAGTTCGAACAGTTGTTCGATGGCTGGCGCGCCAAAAGTTTCAGAAGGGTGTTCTTCAATCAGCTTGAAGCCGAATTTGTCGTAAAGGCGTCGGGCGGCATGAAGCCCGGCAATTGTGTGCAGGTAAACGCGCTCGAAGCTTTTGTTGCGGCAAAAATTTATCGCTTCAGACATCAGCCGATTGCCCAGTCCGTGACCGGCGTAAGCTTCATCGGCGATGAACCAGCGCAGCTTTGCGCCTTCTGTTTCGTGGCGACTGCCATCAATCGTAATGGAACCGACGATCCGCTCGCCGTCCAGCGCCAGCCAGAAACCGTCATGCGCCGGGTCGAAGCGCTTGAAGAATTCGGCCAGTCCCGCAGCAATCTGGATTTCAAACGTCAGGCCGAAATTCCAATTGCGGCTGTAATAAGTGCCGTGCAATTCGACGACTTTGCCCAAAGCTCCGGGGCGGTATTCGCTGGTGATTGTAATTTCGCTCATCGGTGATCCTTGTCAGATTTGAGCTTGGGGCGTTCGGCGTCTTTCGCCGCGTAATGGAAAATCGCTCCGCTTGTGCCAACCGCCCAGCCACAATCAGGCGCGACGAAAAACACTCGCTGCAAATGAGCGCGTGTTCCCGGCGATTCATCAATCCAGGTAACACCACCGTCCGTCGTGTGCAGCAAAGCGCCTCGGTCACCGGCGATCCAACCTTCTTTTGAGCTAAGAAAAACTACGTCGTTCAGATTTTGCTGCATGCCGGACGATTGCGATTGCCAGCGAGCGCCGCCATTCGTGGTTGAAAGAATCACTCCGCCGTTGCCGACCGCCCAGCCGCGTTGCGCATCCACAAAATGCACGGCGCGCAAACTGGTCGTGACGCCGGTCGCTTGTTCGTTCCAGGTTTGGCCGCCGTCTTCTGTGTGAAGAGCAAATCCGCCTGCGCCTACGATCCAGGCTTGCTGCGTGTCAATCGCCGAAATGTCATTGAGAATTTTCCGCGCTTGAATGACTTGCAGCTTCCACGTCGCGCCGCCGTCCGCCGTGGTTTGAATTGTGCCGAGTTCGCCCACCGCCCAGCCGATACGTTCGTTGGCAAAGGCCATGCGCAGCAGAATCGGATCAGGCGGCGGTTTCGGCTCTTCGATTTCCAGCGTGTCTTTGGAGGTTTTTTTGATGGTCAGCGTCTGGTTCGGTTGCAGCGGAGGCCGCGCCAGTTGAGTTTCCATCCACAAAGCGCCGCGATCTTCGGTGCGAAGCAGGAACACACGTTCGTGCCATTGAATGTCCGGGCGGCGATTGAACAATCCGAATTCGCCAAGCGCCAACAGTCGTTTTTCATCAAAGGCCCACAAATCCAGCAAAGGTTCTTTTTTCATTTTGGGCGGAAGCAACATTGGCTGCCAGCGTTGGCCGCCGTCTTCGGTGGAAAGCAGCATGCCGTTGCTGCCTGCAATCCATCCGCGCTGACGATTGGCGAAAACCACGGCGTTGAGTTTTGACAGCACGCCGCTGGATTGTTGCAACCAGCCGGGTTCAGGCGCGGATCGCCTGAAAGCGGGGAAATCCGCCAACAGGAAAATAAGAAACAGACTCAGGGAAACGGCAATCTTCATCGGCTTCAATCTCGGCGCAGTCGTTTGTGACGAACGCGCCCGCCTGAAGGCGGAACTCCAAACGTGTTTACCGCGCTATGACTCGCATCCAGGAAGCGAGCATGGTGATGCTCATCAACTTGTCAACGGTTTTGAACTTGTTGCCGGGCACGAACACCGTGTCGCCGGGAATCAGAAAAATGTCCTGCGCTTTGCCGCGTTCGACTTCTTTCATGTTCACCGGGATGGCGGCTGTCGTGCCGTCTTTTTGCAGCCGCAATACGCTGACTTTCGACAAATCGCCGAAACGTGTGACGTAACCGGCTTTGGCCAGAGCTTCCGTCACGGTCATGCGCCGCGTCATTTCGTAAATTCCGGCCTGAGTCACATCGCCTATGACCATGTATTTCAGGCTATGCACCTGAGCGATTTGAATCGAAACTTTGGGCTCGCGGATGTATTCGGACAGCTTTTCAGTGAATTCTTTTTCCAGCTCTTCGATGGTGCGACCGGCAATGACGATGTGGCCGATCAGCGGATAGCTGATTTTTCCGTTCGGCGGAATGACAATGTTCGCCCGCGAATAGTTCGGCTGGTCGAAGACATCCACCGAAATCACGTCTTCGGGACCGAGCCGCGTTGTGGCGAAAAAGTTGTTGATGTATGGCAAAACCGCCGCTTCTTCTTCGGACTGGGTTTCGCGGCGCAGCGATTGGCGGTCGGCGTCGGAAATAGGTTTTGGTTGCTGGTCGCCGTCGGATTTCTTTTCCGAAGCGACGCGCTCGCGCGTTTGCGGTTTGGGAGCTTTGTCCAAATCGGATTGGGCAAAAGCTACGGAAGATAAAGTAACGACCAGTAAAATAAGGGTTCTCATTGTGACCTCCGAGAGGTTTTTGGAGAAAAGCGTTTCCACCGCAGAGGCGCAGAGAACGCAGAGGAAGCGCAGAGAGGCTTAATCAGATTCGACTTCATCATTTTCACTCAAACCCAGGACAAGTCGGTTTATACCGCCATTTTTTAAGACTTCGACTTTGAAATTGAAGAGAAGTCCGGCTTTCCAATTGCCAAGTTTCATGTAAGTCAGAGTTTGTGCCTCAAAGATTGGATGGAGAGCCTCGACTGATTTGATCTCAACGACGACAGTGTTCTCTACAAGCAGGTCCAGTTGATATGCCTTTTCAATCTTGATGCCTTTGTATTCCAAGGGCAGCGGAAACTGCCGTTTGAATCGAATTCCTCTCAACGCCAATTCTCTGCACAGACATTCTTCATAAGCTGATTCCAGCAAGCCTGGCCCTAAAATCTTATGAACCTCAATCGCTGCCCCGATAATCTTCCATGTTAAATCATTGATCTTCATCTTCACCTCCAGTAATTGTTTACGACTCACTGCTGTGTAGTTGAGACGCAACCAAAACTCAAAGGCTGTATCAATCCATTTTCAATACGAGTCTAACCTCTGCGCTAACTCTGCGTTCTCTGCGCCTCTGCGGTTAAATCTCGAATCCTTTATCACTATCTTCCATATCCAAACAGGACGACCTTGATGGTTTTGAACATGATCCAGATGTCGAATAGCAGCGAAACGTTTTTGATGTAGTACAGATCGTACTGCAATTTCTGGACGGCGTCTTCCACCGAAGAGCCGTAGCCGTAATTGACCTGTGCCCAGCCGGTCAGTCCGGGTTCGACCAGATGGCGTTGCGAATAAAACGGAATCTGTTCGGTCAGTTGTTCGACGAACACCGGACGTTCGGCGCGCGGACCGACGAAGCTCATGTCGCCGAGCAGAATGTTCAGGAATTGCGGAATTTCGTCAATACGGGTCTTGCGTAAAAAATTGCCGATGCGTGTGATGCGCGGATCGCGTTCGGTCGCCCATTGCGCTCCGTCTTTTTCGGCGTCCTGACGCATCGAGCGAAACTTGATGATTTTGAATGTGCGTCCGTTTTTGCCGACGCGCTCCTGAGTGTAAAAAATCGGTCCGGGCGAATCCAGTTTGATCGCAATTGCGGCCAGCAGCGCAAAGGGCAGGGAAACGAGAATGGCAATCAACGCCACCACCAGATTGAACAGCCGGCGAATGACGCCCCAGAATGTGCCGCGTTTGCTGCCGCCGGAAAAGATGATCCAGCTTGGGCGCAACATCTCGACGTTGATTTTGCCGGTCAGATTTTCGTAAAGCGCCGTGCCTTCTTCGATGGCGGCCTGGCCTTGCAATCGGATTTTCAACAATTGATCCACAGGCATGCGGCCTCGGCGATCCTGCAAGGCGACGACGACGCGGTCAATTTTCTGTTCCTGCACGATGCGATTCAAATCGTTGACCGTGCCCAGCACCTTGCGCGAAAAAATAATCGGACCGTTGTTGGACGAGTTGCTTTCGCTGATGAGTTCCGTTCCGACCAGTCCGGCATCTTCCGCAACGTACCCGGCGACTTTGTACCCCAGATCGCGTCGCAACAGCGCTTCGTGCGCCACCTCTCTGGCCAGTTTGTCCGTGCCGACGACCAGAATCCAATCGCCCAATTTTGGGTTTCGCAGTATCCAGTGAATTCCCAATCGCCAGACAGTCATCAGCAGCAAGGCCAGAATCAGCGCAATGACCGGAACGCCGTTGCCAGTGCGAGCGATGCCCACGCCTTCGATTTCCTGTTCGTAACCGAGCAGCAAGGTCGGACGCAGCACGAAGGTCAAGCCGAGAATCAACAGAGCCACGCCGACAGCCTGAAAGATGTCGGTCAGCAGTTCGCGCCGCAATCGTGGTTTTGAAACGTCGTACAAGTCGAAGAGGTAAAAAATGAATTGGCAGACAAGCGTCGTCAGCGCGATTTTGTAGATGCCGCGCTGGTCAATCAGGATCGAGCCAAGGTATTTGGGAAATCGTATGTACAGACCGAGCAGAATCACGGAAAACGCAATGCCGGTTTCGACCAGAAACAGCGTCAGGGTTTTGAACCAGATGTTTCGACGAATCACTTGAATTGGTGGCTGGCGGTTGATGGGTGGGGGAGGTCGCAAGCGACGGCGAATTCATTCCACATACCCAAGTTAAGCGGGTTGGCAAAAATTTTGCGGCTAAAATTTTCATTTGCCATTTTCCAATTGTCATTTGTCATTGCCGCTTGACGTTTCGTGCGATGACAAATGACAGATCAAAAATGGAAAATGAAATTACCGACAAATTTTCGTTTGAGCGCTTACAACTTCAGCTTCCTTCCTGGGGGAGATTTTTTCATGGGGCTTAGGAGTTTTTGCCACCACGAACGGCGGCGATTTTGTTGGGAATAATTGTAGTAATAATCGTAATACCCGGCTTCTTCGAAAACTTCCGCGCCGTTGAGCACCACGCCGAGCATTTTGGTGGCGGGCAGCGCGTCAATTGCTTTTTCGACAGTTTCGTAATGCGCCATTCCGGCGCGAACGACCAGCATGACGGCGTCTGCCTGATTGGCCAGCAAGCGCGCGTCGGCAAACGGCAGCACGGGCGGCGAATCAATCAAAATGAAATCAAAGTAATTGCGCAAATCGCCAATCATCTCCACCAAACGCTCGCTCGACAGCAATTCGGTCGGGTTTGCCGATTCGTGGCTGACGGCCAGCACATACATTTCGTGGCCTTCCAGCGTGAACAGCGAATCCAGCGGATTGGCTTCGCCGCGTAATGTTTCGCCCAATCCGGCTTTGGGTTTGACGCCCAGATACGCGGCCACGTTCGGACGTCGCAAATCGCCGTCAATAATCAGCACTCGTTTTTCCGATTGCGCGATGGCCAATCCCAGATTGATGACTGTCGAAGTTTTGCCTTCGCCCGCCAGCGTGCTGGTGATGGTGACGACCTGTGTTTGTTTTCGTTCAGCCGCGTGAAACAACTGCGTGCGCAGCGTGCGGTACTGTTCGCATTCGGCGGCTTGCGGGTCTGTCAGCAATACCAAACGCGGATGCAATCGCGATGGCACGATCGGTTCGACGGGGACTTCGTGTTGACGTTTCGGCTTGCTGGCTGGGGCAGGGGCGTGCGTTGCGATTTCTGGTTCAGGCGTTGAAACAATAGATTCGATCGGGGCCTGGCGAATGACCGGCGGCGCTTTCTTGAGTTTTTCCGCGATGCTGCGAACTTCCTCTGCTGTCAGGCGAGAGGGTTCGGGCGCGGATTTGCCAGTTCCATTCGGTTTGCCATTTGGTTGAGGAGTTTCGATTGGCGAAGGCGGCTGGTTCAACGTGAAAATCGCGCCTTCGTTGGAACGCGGCCCGACCGGCGTTCCAATCACCGAAGGCAATTCAAACGTAATCGAATCCGCGTGAGCTTCGACGGCGTCGCCATTCGCAGAAACCGATTCCGGCGAACCGATGCTTGCCGCCAGCGGATCGTGCGCTGCATCGCCATTTTGTTCGGATTGTTGCTGGCGCAACAGCGCCTCGAAAACTTTGCTCATATCGGGTTTAGAGTCCCGGCTTCAGCCGGTTGGCCGCCTGAAAGGCGGTACTCTGAACGTTTTCAACCAGCTTTCAACTTCCCTTCAAACTCATCCGGCGTCGGAACCACTTTCAATTGCACAGGCTCGTTGGTTGGCGTCTGCTGGCGATTACCGCGGCGACGTTGGGAACGGCGGCGCGAAGATTTGGAAAAGCCTGATCGCTCATCGTCCATCTCAGGCAATTCCGATTCGGGCAACCAGTTCATGACGACTTCGTTGCGCATAACCGGTATTGGCGGCAGTGCGCCAGTCATGACGTCCAGCGGGTCATCTTCGATCATAGGTTGCAGCAAATCCAGCGATTCGGCGACTTCGGAAATGATGTCCGCGCCAATGGTTCGCGCGCTCGCCGCGTAGCCGTTGAGCAGCGCGTTGTCGCAAATGTTGTTGATGAGTCGCGGAATGCCTTCCGACGCGCGATAAATCAACGCCACAGCATCCGGCGTGAATAATTCCAACCGCGTGGCTCCGGCAATTTTCAACCGTGTGCGGATGTATTCGGAAATTTCGTCGGCCTTGAGCGGTTTGATTTCGCAACGCAAACTGATGCGTTGTTTCAACTGTCGCAATTCAGCGCTGTTGAGCAAAGCGCGCAATTCCGGCTGTCCGGTCAGCACAATCTGCAACTGTTTTTCGGTGTAGGTTTCAAAGTTCAGCAGCAGCCGGATTTCTTCCAGCAATTCGCGCGACAATCCTTGTGCTTCGTCCACCACCAACACGGTTCGCAAGCCGCGCGAATGCCGCATCATCAGCAACCGACCGAACTTTTGCAGCGCTTCGGCTTTGGACGCGAACGGCGCAAAGCCGAAATCCACAGCCAGATGCTGATACAACTCCGGCACGGTCAGCCCCGGATTGAAAATGTATGAACTGAGCACGCTGCGATCCAACCGCGCAATCATCGCGCGCAGCATCGTGGTCTTTCCGGTTCCGACTTCGCCCGTCGCTACGATCAAGCCTTTGCCGTGCTGGATGCCGTAATGCAAATTCGCCATCACCTCGCGGTGACTGGCCGTGAAGTACAGAAAGCGCGGATCAGGCGTCAAACTGAAGGGAATGTCTTTAAGTCCGTAAAATTGAAGATACATAAATGAGTAGTCGGTAGCCATACATCTTTATCTTCTGACTACCGAATCCCGGCAACCGACTGTTTTTTTAATAACTCCCTGTGACCATACTCAGCAACCGCGAAAATTTGATTCCTTGATACAGCAAAAACGCCGCCAGCGGGATCAGCGCAATGACGCCGAAAACCTTTACTGCATTGAGCATCGGTTGGCGACGGCGTTCGGGTTCGGTGACGATTTTCGGAACGGTGACCAGCAGCGGCAAGCGCGTGTAATGCGCCACGTCGCGCGAATCGCGAATGGTCAGCAGCGCGCGCGCTTCGACGGCGGCGGCGGCGATCAACCCGCTCAGCAAACCGACAAGCAGCGCCATCGGATACAGCATGTTTCGTTTGGGCGAAGCGGGCGCTTCCGGCAGATTCGCCGGATCGGCCATGCGAAAAGTTTCGCCGCTGAAATCGTTGATGACCTTGGCGCCGAATCGCGCGTTGTCGCGCATCGAAAGCAAATCTTCGTATCGTTTTCGCAACGTATTGTAATCGCGTTCGATCTTGGTCGCTTCAGTCGCCAGAATCGGCGAATGTCGCAAACGGTTTTGCAGATCGTTCAACTGGCGATTGGTTTGGTCCAGTTCGCTGTTTTTGCGCACCAGATCGGCACGGTCAGCAGCCAGTTTGATTTCCAGTTGGGCGATTTGCGGATTGGCGGTTTTGGCGGCGCGTTTGTTCAAACGTTCCTGCTCGGTTTTGGCTTTCAAATCGTCCAGTTCGCGGTTGATGGATTCGATCTGCACGCGCAGCTTGATGACTTCTGGATATTTTTCCGTGTAGGTTATCAGCAACTGTTTCAATTGCCCTTCAAGCTCGGCGCGTTTGCCGCGCAACTGGCCTTCGGTTTGTCCGGCGGCCAGCGGCGCTTCCGGCTCGGTGCTTTCCTGTGTTTTCAAATTGGCCAAGACCTGTTCGCTCATGGTGATCTGGCTGCGCAGCGAATCAATCGAATTTTGCTGCGACTGGCGAATCATGCTCAAGCTGTTCATCTGGCCGAGCAGGTTCTGTTCCTGCCCCGTAACGGCGTCGGGGTTGCTGACCAGAAAGCCCGCGCGTTCGGATTCGATTTTTTCCAGTTCGGTTTTGACTTCGTTGATGCGGCCTTCCAGCAGATCAATCGTGGTGTAGACCTGACGCCGGGTTTCATCGGAATTGGCGTCAATGAACCTCGCCGCCAGTTCCGCCGTCACATCGCGAATGGTTCGAGGGTCTGGGCCGCGATAAGAAATCTGGAAGGCGTAAACGCCGGAAGCCGCAGTGTAAGGTTGCACGAAAATGTGCCGGTTCATTTCGTCAATCACCAGTTCGATGGGCGTGTTGCGAGCCATCAATTCCGGGTAGAGGCCATACCGATTAATCAGCCGTTGCAACTCCGTGCGGCTGGTGACCTGTTTTTGAATCGAATTGAGCCGGGAATTCAAATCAATCTGATTGACGGGTTGAACGTAATTGCTAGAAACCTTCGGCGGGTCAACGATGACCGTCGTGCGCGATTCATAGACGTTGGGCAATTTGTAAATGGCATACCCCAGGGCCGAAGCGACCACTATGCTGGGAACCAGCACGAAATACCTTCGCCGCCACAACAGCTTCAGATATTCGGCTGGTGTTCTGATTCGAAAACTGGCCATCTGTTGTTTGTCTCGCGCTCGCTGAAACTTTTTGGGGATACGGAATTTGCAGGTCGTTGAACCGAGCGGGATTATAGCCGAGCGCCGCAAGAAGCGTCGAGTCAAAAACCTGCCTTGAGCCACCTCTATGGGTGAAGTAGCATACGCGCGTTCACAAATTTCAACATAAGTCACATTTATGCCCAACGCAATTTCTGTCCGCAATGTCAGCAAAAATTATGGAGATTTTGTTGCCGTCAACAATCTTTCCCTGGAAGTCGAGCAAGGCAGCATCTTTGGATTGCTGGGGCCGAACGGCGCAGGCAAATCCACGACGATTCGCATGATCGTCAACATCACCATGCCCGACGCCGGAGAAATTCGGCTGTTCGATCAACCGATGAGCGACAAGTTGCAGGAACGAGTCGGCTACTTGCCGGAAGATCGCGGTTTGTACAAAAAGATGAAGATTGGCGAACAACTCATCTTTTTTGCCGAACTGAAAGGCTTGTCGCGCGCTGAAGCTGAACGGCGCATTGATCGCTGGCTCGAACGAATCGAAATGACCAGTTGGAAGCAGAAAAAGTGGGAAGAATTGTCGAAAGGCATGCAGCAGAAGATTCAATTCGTTTCGACCATTCTGCACGAACCGGAACTGGTCATTCTGGACGAACCGTTTTCAGGGCTTGATCCGGTCAGCGCCGGGTTGCTGAAAGAAATCGTTCAGGAATTGAAACAACAAAACCGGACGATCATTTTTTCGACGCACTTGATGGAACAGGCAGAAGAGTTGTGCGACGAAATCTGTTTGATAAACCACGGACAAAAAATCCTGGGCGGTTCGGTGCGCGCAATCAAACACAGTTTCGGTTGGCGTTACATTGCGATTGACGGGGACAATTTTGAATCGGCTTTGGCTTCGTATCCGGCAATCGGTCAGATCGAACGCCGCCGCGATTTCACCGAGGTCAGTTTGCAGGATCAGCACGATCCGCAAGCCCTGTTGCGGCACTTGTTGAACAGCGGCGCGCAAATCAATCGCTTTGAACTTGTCGCGCCGTCGTTGAATGAAATCTTTATTGAAAGCGTGAAGCGCACAAATGGTGATCGGTGATTGGTGGCTGGTTCAACGCCGGCCACCGCTCACCAACCACCAACCACCTACCACCGACCGATGAAGCGCCCAACCAAACAGCAACTGGTTCTGGAAATTTACGACCGCGAGGCTATGGGCGAAGTCACATCCCAGGAAATCGAAATCATCAACCGGGCCTTGATCGCCGAATATGGCGAAGGCGGAGCGATGGAACCAGCCGAAATCGCCAGCATCCTGCATCAGGAAGAATTGCCGATTCGATTCGATCAGATTTTCAGAATGGATTCGCCGACGGAGCAATACGAAAGTCTGGTTCGTGGGCTGAGTGGATATGGCGACTTCGGAGAAGCGGAAACGACTTTGCGGCGTATTGACGCGCTTTACAGGCAGTTTCAGCAGGCTGGCGATAAAACAGGAATGCGGTTTGTGCGTCAGGCAGCCTTGCGTTTGAAACAAGAAACCGCTGCGCTTTTGCAATCGCCCAAGTTGACCGAACCTCGTCGCGCAGAGATGGGGGAGATCAATCAATGGACGACGGTTTGGTTGCAGACACCGGAGTTGTTTGTCCAGTGGCTTGAATTGCGAAAAGCGTCAGCGGGTTATAAAGCGTTGTTTCAGAATAAAAATCCGGGACAAAAATGATGACAAACCAGCCAGACAAATCGGGGCTAATAACAAGGAGCGGGCCATCAACGAGCCTGGTGCCGTAGTTCGCGAACGGCCCGCCCTGGCCCCTAGCTATTCTTTGCTAGGCAACAGCATAACAGTCGCAATTCGTCGGTTCTTCCAATTTTTCTGCCTGTAAAATCAACAAACAGAGTGATTTTAATGTTGAGGCGTGATTTCGTCCGCCGAATTGGCCACAGTGTTTTCAGCTTACTGAAGTTTTTTTTGGACGATCAGGTTGGGTAAATCGGCTTTTTCAATTGTGTAAATTAGTGAAAAGCCTTCGGACGGTATGGTAACGCGCGTCAACGCCAGCAACTTTTGGTGATGTTCCAGAACGTTTGGCGCAACCTGGCGTCCGAGGCGCGCCTGGTTATAAGCCAGACAGGTTTCCAGCGAAATGTCGAACACAATGGCTACTGCCGGAACTTGAGCGGATTGAGCCAGATTGAGCAACGGCTGGCGGTCGCGGAATTGCAGGTTTGTGGCATCAATCACGGTCAACTTTCGCCGTTGCAGACGCAACCACGCAATGTGGTGCAGCAATTCAAAGGCTTCGGTGTTGATGGTTTGATCGTTTTCGTCGTCGCAGATCAACGCCCGGCAACGGTCTGATGAAACGATTTCGGTCGGTTGAAAATGCCTGGAGGCGAAGGTGGATTTTCCAGAGCCGGACGAGCCGATCAATAACACCAGCGAAGGAAAAGGGATTTCTAAAATCGGCGAATTCATTTGGCAGTGGCGGCGCTGGAAATTTCAGGTTGGGGAAGAGTGGGCAATTCCTCTTTTTCTTCGGTTTTCTCGTTGGTCGGATTGAAACCCGGATAGCTGATGCGTTCGTGGTAAACATTGATCAGCGTGTTGATGAGCGTTTCGCGTATGACATTCAATTCGCGCATGGTGATGTCGCATTCGTCCAACTGGCCGTCTGCTACCACCGTATCCACGATCTTTTTGACGATGGCGTTGATGTTTTCCGGCGTCTGTTCGTCCAGCGAACGAACGGAAGCTTCTGCTCCGTCGGCCAGCATCAAAATGACTGCTTCGCGGGTTTGCGGTTTGGGGCCGGGGTAACGGAAATCGTCCACATTGACTGTTTCGCCGCGCGCTTCGGCCTGGGATTTGGCTTTGTGATAGAAATACGCCAGCACGCGCGTGCCGTGATGTTGCGGGATGAAATCAATGATCTGCGAAGGCAGATTCGCTTCGCGCGCCATGGCGATGCCTTGTGTGACGTGGCTGGCGATGATGCGAGCGCTGGAAATCGGCGGGCGATTGTCGTGTGGATTCGGCCCGCCTTTTTGATTTTCGATGTACATATTCGGCGCGGACAATTTGCCTATGTCGTGATAGAGGCAGCCCGTGCGCGCCAGCAGCGCGTTGGCGCCGATGGCTTTGGCGGCGGCTTCGGCCAGTACGGCGACCATAAACGAATGGTGATTGGTTCCCGGAGTCCGAATCGCCAGTTGTTGCAACAGCGGATTGTCTGCATTCGACAATTCCAGCAGTTTCATATCCGTCAAAATGTCGAAGGCCGATTCATAAACCGGAATCAGAAAACTGGCTGTGCCTGCCGTCAAAATCGCTCCAACCAAAGCGGACAAAAATGCTCCCAGAATTCGTTGCCAGGTCACGTCCGCCTCGACAATGATGAGCGCCGCCAACGCCATCAACACGTTGGCGCAGCCGACCGCAAAACTGGCGATGATGACGGCGTTGCGCGTTCTGTAAAGTTGCAAGCTGTAAATTGCCGTTACCGAAGCGCCCAAAGCAAAGGCCGCAAACGTCATCCCGCCAGGAGCCGAATAACCGACCAGAATCGTGCCCATCAATGCTGCGACCAGCGCCAGTTGGCTGCCGACCAGCAGCGACAGCGCCAGCGCGCAGGCAGCAAACGGAATCGCAAATCCGAATTCCAGGGAAGTGCCAAACTGCATGGCTTCGGGACGCGCGCCCAACACGGAAGCTCCGAACATGCCCACTCGAACCAGCAGGGTTTGAATCATCAACGCCGAACTCGCCACCCAAAAGCCGGTGCGTGGTCCCAGCCGGGATGATTTGCTGTGGATGGCGGATTTGTACAGTGCAAAAAACATCAACCCAACCAGCGCCAGCAATCCGAGCAAGCGTTTCGGATTTCTGTGCGCAATCTGGTAATTGCGTATGGTTTCGATCAGCGGAAGTTTATCGGCGGTGATTGTCTCGCCTGCATGCAACAACACTGGACTGCGACTGATTTGCGCCAGTTCTGGAGCGCGACGAGCTTCGAGCCGCGCGGCCAGGTCCGCCGGGACGATGATCGCGGAAATTGCGGTCTGGCCAACCTGATATTCGGGCACTACGGTCAACGGAAAATGCGAGGCGAAAAAGGCCGTCAATGTCGCAAAGGTAATTGTGGCAATGGCGAAGCGGTATTTCTGGGGAATGCGGCGATATTGAGTGGAAATCCATTGTGCCGCAGAGCGCGGAAAACGTTGCAGGCGTATCAACCAGACAAGTTGACTCTTCTTTTTCATTGTCCTTTCGGCGCCGCGTTGGGAGTTTGAGAATCAGGCGCGTCTACGAAGGCGCGGATTATAGCACTGGCCTGTGAGAACAAAGCAAGGCCGAATCTGAGGATTCTTCCCGCCAGACAAAACAAATTGCCGACGCCACCAGGAGCTTCTTCGGAAGTTGAGCTTGTCATCGTCAGGGCTTTTGTTTAGACTGCGCGCCGTCATCAATCCCCAATATCATTTCGATACTGAAGGCTTTCGGAATTGTTTCGGGAGCCTGCCGTTCCGGGTGTTCGACCCATCATTTCAACTCGTTACTTTTTCAAGGAGGATTCTGTTATGGCCAGTTTTGAAGAACTACAAGCAAAATATAAAGCGGTTTTGGACAAAGGCCACGAAGTGGGGCTGGCTGTCCAAAACGTCAACTTGGAAGGCGACAAGCTTTTGATCCGCGGCACGGTTCCGGCAGACCACGGAAAAAATGTGCTGTGGGACGTAATCAAAACCATTGACCCGAATGTTTCAGACGCCATCATTGACATCAATGTTCAGTCTGGAACTTCTTATACAGTGGTGGCTGGCGACACGCTGTCAAAGATCGCCAAAAGATTTTATGGCGACGCGGATCATTACCATGCCATCGCCAAAGCGAGCGGCATTTCCAACCCCGATTTGATCAAGGTTGGACAAGTCATCACCCTGCCTTAATCGGTGGTGACCATCAGATTGGCTAAAACAAAACGCGCGCTGAGTCCGATTGAAGGAACCCAGCGCGCGTTTTTTATCGCAGTCTTTTGCAATTGCCGGATTTACGGCATGGAGATGTTCAAATCCTTGCCAAAATTGAATTGAATCCGTTTGCGAGTTCGCATGGCTTTTGAAGCGGTTTGCGAAAGCGCCGTCACCAGCATCGGCATCGCAATCGTTGCATCGCAACGCACCGTGACGGCTCGGTTGTTTTTCGACATTTTGCCGAAAGATTGCGCCTGGTCGAAATCGGCGCCGGAATAACCGCCGTAATCCGGGGAATCAGTCACCACCTGAACGGCGAACTTATGTCCGCGCGAAGTGTTGTGCAACATCGCCGCCGCAGTTTCGCTTTGCTGGATGAAGGTTTTCGGCGTTCCTCCGCCAAACAGCACCACACCGGTGGAACGCGATTTGGAAACAATCTGCGCCATTTCCACCACGTCCTGAATCACGTCGAACTGGAACTGGTTTTTCTTCTCGATGCGGCTCAAACCAATGGCCACACCAAAGGCGCTGTCGGTAATCGCCGGGCAGAAAATCGGCACGCGCGATTTGTAGGCTGAAGTCAGGATGCCGTCTTCGGTGGCGATTTCGCTCAGTTCGCGTCCCAACAGATGCAGAAATTCCCGGGTCGAATACGGATGCGTATGGTCCAGTTCTTTGGCAAAGCCGCCGATCCATTCATAAGCTTCGCGGAATTCTTCTTCGGAAGCGAATGTGTCGTAAATGCGGTCCACGCGCTCTTCCATCAATTCGGAATCGCTGGCTTTCGGATCGCCGATGTAATGATGGCGGCCAAGCGTTTCGTGCAGGTCGTGAAAGATGTTTGCGCCCGTAGCCACCAGCACGTCAATACAGCGGTTTTTTATAAGGTATGCAACCAGCCGACGCATTCCTGCCGGAACCATAGCTCCGCTCAGCCCCATGAATACGACTGCGTTTTCCTGCAGCATCTGCAGCCAGACTTGATGCGCCAGCGCCAGATTCCGCCCTTGAAAAGAAATCTTTTCCATCTTGTCCAGCAAACCGGGAACGCTGCGATCACGATCAACCTGCAACGGATCGGTTGGCTTGGTCAGATACTTCGCGCCTTTGATTCTTCGGATCATTGTTTTTTTTCCAGTGTGGCTGACATTTTTGAAGTTTCCAGTTGTCAGCTTCCAGTTTCCAGAAAATCACACTCTGGAAACTGGCGACTGGAAACCGGAAACTGACCTTAGTGCTGGCCGTTGGTGTCCAAATACGTGTACCCGTCAGAATGAGAGTCGTATTCGTCCATCAGATTGCCTGCGACTTCCTGTGTCAGCTTTCCTTTCTTGATCTGTCTGTCGAGCAAGGTACGAAACCCGCCCTGTAGAAATTCTTTTTCGTAATTGGCGTACGAGGCCATTTCGCCAACATTGGAACCGTTGATAATCCGGCTAATGTGATATTCGCCGTCGCCGGAAATAATCACGTGGGCTTCGTTGGTTGTGCCGAAAAGATTATGGAAATTTCCCATCACCTCTTGATAAGCGCCGATCAACATCATACCCAGAAAATACGGCTCGTTGTTTTTCAAATCATGAACTTCCAGCACTTCTTTTACGTCGTGCAGGTCAACGAAACGATCAACCACCCCATCCGAATCACAGGTGATGTCGCACAAGGTCGCCGTGTCGGTTGGGACTTCGTCCAGTTTGTGAATCGGGATGATCGGAAACAACTGATCAATTCCCCAGTGATCGGGCAAGGAACGAAAGACCGAAAAATTGCAGAGATATTTGACCGACAGCAACTTTCTCAAATCGTCGAATTCTTCGGATTTGTTCTGAGTCTGTTTGGCGAAATTGTTCGCGCGGTCGCACACTTCCCAAAACAGAATTTCACCTTTCGCGCGGTCTTCCAAACTAATGAAGCCCAGATCGAAAAGCGTAAACAACTCTTCCTTGTGCTCCAGAGCGTCGTGGTAATACTCCAGGAAGTTTTTGGCATTCATCATTTTGTACAGGTCGTACAATTCTTTGATGACCTGGGCTTCATTGCCGGTCATCGTGACGTTGTGAATGCCCTGTACGGTTTCGATTTCGTCCACGATGTTCGTAATCAACATCGCGTGATAGGCCACCAACACTCGCCCTGATTCGGTAATCACATTCGGTTCGGGAACGTGTTCTTCTTCGCAAACGCTTTTAATCGTGTAAATCACGTCGTTGGCGAATTCCTGCAAGGTGTAATTGACCGACGATTCAAAACTGGTCTTGCTGCCGTCGTAATCCACGCCAGCGCCACCGCCGACGTTCAGATGGTCAACATCAATGCCCATCTTGCGAATCTTGGCGTAGACGCGAGCCGCTTCCTTGACGCCGGCTTTGACACGCTTGATCTGCGTGATCTGCGAACCGATGTGAAAATGCAGCACGCGCAGCATGTCCAGCATTTCGGCGTCGCGCAGTTGCTTGATCGCCTGCAACAATTCGGTCGTCGTCAATCCGAACTTGGATTGTTCGCCGCCGGATTTTTCCCAGCGCCCGGAACCGCGCGTGTACAGTCTGACGCGCATGCCGACCATCGGGCGAATCCCTGTTTGACGGCTGCGTTCGATGACGCGCGGCAATTCGCTCAGCTTTTCAATGACGATGACGACGTTTTTTCCTGCTTGAGTTCCGACGAAGGCCAGATCAATAAAATTATTGTCCTTGAAGCCATTGCAAATCAGCAGTGAATCCGATGACTGTTCCAGGGCGATCGCGGCATACAATTCCGCTTTGCTACCAGCTTCCAGTCCGTAATTGTGCTTGGTGGCTTCTTCCAGGTAAGCCTCAATCACTTGCCGTCGCTGATTGACCTTGAGCGGGAAAACCGCCCGGTGCTCGCCTTTGTAATCGAACTCTTTCATCGCCGCTCGGAAGGACTGGTTCATCTTGCGAACCTGACTGGCGAAGATTTGCGGGAATCGAAGAATGAACGGCAACTTAACGCGCCGGGCTAGTAGATCATCAACGATCTTTTTAACGTCAACGCTGCGGGATTCGCCTTCTGCAGGCCGGACGATCAAGTGTCCGCGCGAGTTGATTCCGAAATAACCGGCGCCCCAATTTTCGATGCCGTATGTCTGGGCAACCTCAGCGATGGCTGATTTCATTTCTGACCGTTCGTAGACCTCCCTGTAGTAGATTGAAAAAAGAAGTCTTCGCCGGACTCAGTTCCGCCGTCAGGGCACACCGCCACGCTGGTTATCAGCCAAGAGAAAAGAATCAAAAGGCCTTTTTCCAAGTCTAACTTGATGCGGATTCAGTAGTTGTCTAGCGAGAGCCGGAATGTAGCAGATAGGTCTCCCGGCTGTCAAAAACTATTTTCTGGCGCTTTACAAGGCATCAAACCAGACTTGTAAATCATAATTTCGCCCCTTCCATAAAACTACAGGAGTCAACGTCGGCGTAGGAAATCTGCAATAAACAGTGTAGTTGCGCTTGCCTGACAGCGAAGCTTCAAGCAGTATTTCGCCTGCACACGTTCCCCTAAAAATTTCCTTTATTTTAACGACCCCGATGACCAACGAAGAAGTCCGTTCACAGTTCGCTGAAATTGTTGCGCGCGAAGAGTCCTGGCTGGAACTCGACCGCGCGGCGTTGCTGATTGCCGCTGGAGAATATCCGCACTTGAACGTCGGAGAATATCTGACCGAGCTGGATACGTTTGCGGAAATGGCGCGCGCGCGTGATGACGTGTTTGCCGATCCGATGACCCGGATCAGGCAGTTGAGCAATTTGTTGTTCGATGAATTGCGGTTTCGCGGCAACGCCGAAAAGTATTACGACGCTCGGAACAGTTTTTTGAACGATGTCATTGATCGCCGGTTGGGATTGCCCATTACCTTGTCCGTGCTGATGATTGAAATAGGGCGGCGAATTGGATTGAAGCTGTTTGGCGTTGGAATGCCTGGTCATTTCATGGCCAAGTATGCCGATGATGAACGTGAAATTTTCGTGGATCCGTTTCACGGAGGGCGCATCGTCAACGAAGAACGATGCCACGAAATGATTTCTGAAATGTATCAGGGGCAGATGAAGTTTCACCCGTCGTTTTTATATGCCGTCGGCAAGAAACAAATTCTGACCCGTATGCTGCAAAACCTGAAAGGCATTTACGCGCGCGCGCAAAATCACCACAAAACGCTGGGCATGATTGAATTGGCGCTGCTCATCAATCCAGAAGCCACATCCGAACTTCGGGATCGCGGGCTGGTTTGTCTGGCATTAGGAAAACACGCCCAGGCCAGAACGGATTTGGAGGAGTATCTGCGCCGCGCTCCGAATTCCGACGATGCAGCCGAAATCAAAAAACGACTGATCCAGTTACGACAAAAACAAGCGCAATTGAATTGAAGACAGTCGTCAAAATAAAGAACGCCCGGTTCACCCATCAAGAGCGAACCGGGCGTTCTTTATTGATAACGAGCCTGCGGATTATTTGGCGGCCAGCGCGTTGACGTGTTGAGTCAAGCGGGATTTATGACGAGCCGCAGTGTTGCGCTTCAAAATTCCTTTTTGAATGGATTTGTCAATCGCGGAAACCGTGGCCGACAACAGTGCCTGAGCGTCACCAGAATTTCCGGCGGCAATGGCGGCACGCAGCTTTTTGATTTGCGTGCGCAAGCGGCTGCGATTGGCGGAATTGATCAGATTGCGTTTTTTGCTTTGACGATCCCGCTTTTCGGCGGACTTATGATTCGGCATATCTTCTTAAACTCTCCTTGAGTGCTGCAAACAAATTGAAACTGGTCTTTGAAAGGCGGGGAGTATATTGACCGCCCACTGCACTGTCAAGCTGGCCGCGTATCAAGTCATTTGATGTTGATGCGGACGGTGTTGGCCATCTGGCCATCAACCGTGAAAACGACGTCCACATCGCCTCGACCAGCCAGGCTGAACGGGATGCGAATGTTGGCTTGGTCCAACCCGACGAAATCGTTTTGCGGCCCGGCATAAGTGACTTCAGCAGGTATGCCGCCAATGGTTGCCGTGACTGCCGTCAACGCGCTGCGGAAACGAAAGCCCGTTCCGAACACTGCCAGAAATACTTGATCGGTTGCCGTTCCCAGATCAATAGGGATGGGGACGAACTGGCTTTGTGTTGCATCGAATACGGCGACCGGCACGGTGCTGCGAGATCCATTGGCCAGAATTCGTTCCGCAACGGCAGCCGGGACTCCTTGCCCGCTGGAATTGGCCGTGAACAATCCCGGAGCCACCGGATTGATCGGCACGGTTCCGCGTGAAAGCGCGCCGCTCCAACTGGTGATGGTCACAGTAGCCGTTCCAGCCGACGTTCCAGCCGGAATCAGATAATTGGCCTGATTCGGCGAGACAAAAAACAACTGCGCGGCGCGATTGGTTCCGGCGCTGTCGGTGACGGTGATTTGCGTTCCGCCCAAACTGGTCGGCAATGTTCCGCCCACGTTCGGCAATGTTACGTCTGCCAACTCCGATCCGAACACCGCTGCAATGCTTTCGCGTGCCAGTGGACTGCGGTAATTCGCAGCCGAAACGCTGGTCGCAGCAACTGCCGTCGCGTTCGGATTGGTGATGCGATACACCGCGCCGTTCGATCCCGAACCCAGATGCACGACGTACAATTCTCCGGCTTCATCTTCGCCAAAGGATGAAATGGAGTAAGGCGAATCCAGCGCCATTCGCACCGCCCCGTTTTCGCGCAGGAAAATTTCTCCCGAACAGTAATCACCGAAGACGTAAGTGCCTGGCGTCAACGTTCCGCGCGTTCCGCGATACACATAACCGCCGGTCACCGAACAGCGTCCGCCTGCTCTCGCGTATTCGTGAATCGGCGGAATGAAACCCGGTGTTGTGCAGGCCGCCGGGCCGAGATTGGTGCAGCGCGTTCCTTCCAGCACCCGCCAGCCGTAATTGCCGCCGAGCGTGACGATATCAATTTCTTCCATGGCGTTTTGGCCGACATCGCCTGCGTACAGTTCGCCGGTTTGCCGGTCGAACGACCATCGCCACGGATTGCGCCATCCGGTCGAATAAATTTCATCGCGTCCGGGCGTAGCGCCAAAAAACGGGTTGGTGGACGGCGACGAATACGGCGCTGCTCCGTTCGGAGTGTCCACGTCAATGCGCAGAAATTTGCCTTGCAGGTCTTCTATATTCTGCGCACGGTCGCCCGGATCGTTGGCCGAACCTCCGTCGCCCATGCCTATGTACAAAAAGTCGTCCTGGCCGAAATCAATCATTCCGCCGTTGTGATTGGAAAATGGTTGCGCGATGGTCAGGATCGGTTTTTCGGTCGTGTCGGCGATGTTTGCGTTGGCCATCGAAGCCGTAAATTCAGAAATCACCGTCGCGCCGTCGTTGCGACGCGTGTAGTTCACAAAAAAGCGCCGGTTGGTTTTGAATTGCGGATGAAAGGCCAGACCGAGCAACCCGCGTTCATCGCCGATGCTGGCCGAAGTCAACACTTTGGCGGTCAAATCCAGAAACGGCGTTGCCAGCGGAGCGCTCGATCCGGGCGTCATCAACTGAATCTTGCCGGTTCGTTCAACGATGAAAATCCTATTGCTGCCATCGCGGGCATTGGTGACGAAAACCGGAAACGACAAGCCGCTGGCGAATTGCTGCAACTGAATGGTCGTTTGCGCCGCAGCCGTCTGATCGAACCATCGAGCGTGATGGCCCAGCGCCACCAACCCAGCCACCAGCAGTAAACAGCACGACACACGAATTGCGAAATTGAACATACATCCTCCTGACGGCGCGGTTTTCCGCCCGTTGATTAGCTTGTTGCGGATTCAAGTTTGCGAGGGATGCGCTGTGAGCACAGCCATTGGGAGATGAAACAGGGAAGCGCCAGCTTACAAAATTTCGCGCGCATCGCCAACGCGGCGCGTCACGCGCTGGCGATCCAGGTATTCCAGCAGCGGAATCGCGTATTTGCGCGAAACGCCTGTCAGGTCTTTGAACACGCCTACATCCAGCTTGGCTCCGTGTTCGGCTTTGTGGCGTTGCAGTGTTTCGCGCAATCCATCAATCGCGCTGCGATGAAAAATCAGGTCGGCGACCTTGATGAGTTCGCCGCTGTTGACCAGCATCTGCGCGAAACGTTGCGCGCGGGCTGAATCAATGCCGAACTGTGAACCAGCCTGAGTGATGGCTTCGTCCAGCGAAATCGGTTGCAAAGCGGCGCGCGCGTAAATTTCCGCCAGATGATCTTTGGCGGCTTGTTCTTCGGTGGAAAGCGCCACGCGATGCGTTGCCAATCGCAACAAATCTTTTTCGGCGACAACTTCATTGCGGTCGGCAAGCTGTGCAATCACCGCGCGGAAAATGTCCGGCGACAGATGCGAGAAAATCTTTTTGCGGACTTCTTCGCGTCCCATGCCGGATTCGAGCGGCGAACGCGCGTGAAAGTCTTTGAGCAAAGCGCGAACCTTTTTCGCCAGATTTTCAAAATCCACGCGCGCCACCAGCAGCAACGGATTGGCGACGACGGCGATCAAGCGTTTGGATTTGGTCAAACTGTCCGCTGCGCGTTTGATGGTTTCGTCCGTCGAGCCGGAGCGAGCGGCAAGCTCTGCGTAATTCATTCCGCGTTCGCCAGCCATTTCCACCAGCAAGGCCATGCGTTCGATTTCATCTGCGACGACCAGTTTTTCCAGTTGCGAAACTACAGCCGCGCCTTCGCGCAAGCGGTGTTTGCGCGGCAGAGCGTCCACAATCACTCCGCCGCCAATCGTCATTGCGGGCGAATAGCTGCGAACGATGAAATGATCGCCCGGCAATGCCAGCGCAGGCGATTCCAAGCGCAATTGCGCGAATCCGCTTTGACCGGCAACCAGTTCGGTCTGTCCCAGCATGACCACGCGCGCCAAGACCTCAGCCGTGCCGATGTGCAAATGCACGCGCGAGCGCGAACGCAACGTGCGCGGCGCGGATTTCAACAAGGTCAGCTTCACATCCAACATCGAACTCGCCTGCAATCGTCCTGAAGGAGTCAGCGCCTGACCTCGCGTGACTTCGTCGAGTTCGATGCCCTGCAAATTGATGGCGGTGCGTTCTCCGGCTTTGGCTTCCTGTGTGGCGTGGCCGTGAACCTGCAAACCACGCGCGCGCGACCGGCGACCGTCCGAAGGCAACAACTCCAGCTCATCGCCCACTGCAATGCGCCCGGCGATCAGCGTTCCAGTGATGACCGTGCCGAAGCCTTTGATTGTAAACACGCGATCAATCGGCAACCGGGCGACGGCGCGCGCGTCGCGTTCTTCGATTTTTTTGGCCAATGTGCCGAGCGTTTTTTTCAGTTCGTCAATTCCTTCGCCGGTGCGCGAACTGACTTTCAGAATTGGCGCGCCTTGCAAAAACGAACCCTCGACGTATTCGGCAATTTCGGCTTCGACCAGTTCGGCGAACTCAGCGTCAACCATGTCTGTTTTGGTGATGACGACCAATCCGGCTTTGACTTCCAGCAAACGGCAGATGTCGAAATGTTCGCGCGTTTGCGGCATGACGCCTTCGTCGGCGGCGACCACCAACATGACCAGATCAATTCCATGCGCTCCGGCCAGCATGTTTTTGACGAAACGTTCGTGACCCGGCACGTCCACAAAACCGAAATGCACATCGCCGATGGTCAAATCGGCAAAGCCGATGTCTATCGTAATGCCGCGCTCTTTTTCTTCTTTCAGGCGGTCAGCGTCCACGCCGGTCAAGGCTTTGACCAGCGATGTTTTTCCGTGATCTATGTGGCCGGCGGTGCCGACAATGATTCGTTTCATAAGTGCAGATTGTGGAAATAGAGTTGGGAAATTTCAGGCGCTGAGTGTACAGCATTCATTTGGAAACTCGCACCTGTCGGCAACCTCGAATTTCGTTTTGAACAGGCAGGCCGAAAAAAAGTCGAAGAAGAAATGCTTCTTTTTGATTGGAGTGTAATTGGCTTGGGGCTGGGAAAAACTGTTGTGGAAATTAACAAGGGGCGGTGAGGGAAATCCCGCACCGCCCCTGAAGTGATCGTCGTTTATCTCCGCCTGAAAACTTCGATCACAAACTTTGCGCTAAGCAGCTTTTAGATGCTCTGGCAGATGTCTGGGAAACTGCTCGTTGCGCTGCGCCGTTTCGGGCAAAACATTTGCTGAAAACTCGACGACATTGGATTCTTCATTCACCTGGCGACGCTCCAGAATGCCGGGCAAAGCCAGCAAAAACACTACGATTCCAGCCATCGGCAGCAAAATTGAAAGCATTGGCAAATTCAGTTTCTCGAAATAAATCATCGGCAAATCGCCACCGATATGGCTGGCCGTCAAAAACGTCACCAGAAAAGCCGCTCCGCCCACCAGCAACGAACCGACAAAAAACAACACTGCGACAAGCTGTAAAACCAAGGCAAATTTTTTCATGATGATTGCTCCTCTCTAGAATTGGGGAAAAACTCTCAGCGAAAACGCTTCGCTTGTGTAAGAGCAACTGCTGTTCCAGGAAGAGGGAAAATGGCAGGCTGTTCAGGAAAGATCGAAGTCAGTTTTTTTGGCCAAGGCGTTGATTTCTCCGCCGATCAAAATGGCTATGCCGGTCAGGTAAAACCACAACATCAGGACCATCACGCCGCCCAATGCGCCGTAAGTCGCATTGTAATTGCCGAACCGCGAGACGTAATGCCGGAAGCCGAAGGAAATCAGCAGCCAGCAGACCACAGCGAAAACTGCGCCGGGCGTGAACCATTGCCAGCGATGTTTGATGTTCGGCGCGAAGTAATAAATCAAATCCACGGCGATCAGAATCAAAATGCTGACCACAGGCCATTGAGCGATGCCGAACATGGTTTTGAACGCCGCGCCCATTCCCAGCGCGCGCGCGATTTGCATGCCTATGTATTCTCCGAAAAAAATCAATGACAGAGCCGTCAGCACGAAGATTGCCAATCCCAGCGTCAACAGTATGGAAAGCAGCTTTTCACGCCACCACGAACGCAAGGTCGTCGTGTGATAAGCGCGATTGATCGAACCGATGATGGCTTCCATTCCGGCGGACGAAGCCCAGACGGCGATCAAAATGCTGAAGCTGAGCAAACCGCCACGCGGTTTTTCTGTGACCTGGTGAAAAGTTGTATCAACCAAACGGTAAGCGTCCGCTGGCAAAACATTGTCCAGAGCCGACAACCAGTAATCCAGTTTGCGCGGAATCGGCGCAGGCAGATAAGCCAGCAAGGCCGTCAAAAAAATCAGCAGCGGAAAGAGCGAAAACAACCAGTAATAGGCCAGTTGAGCGGCGCGCCCAAAAACATCGTCGTCGAGCGTTTTATTCCAAAGTCGGAGAAAAAAAGATGAGGAGGCAGAGGGATTGAGAGATGTAGAGACAGAGGGATTGGGAGACGCCGTTTGTTCGGCGTTCTCTCGGTCGCTCCGTCCCTCCGTCTCCCTGTCTCTCCGTCCCTCTGTCTCTCTGTCGGTTTTGGTGGTCATTTGATCTGAATGGTTACGCGATTGGCGGCCACTCCGTTGACGCTGATGGCGATTTCAACTCGCCGCGGACCGGTTCCGGCCAGACTTGCGGGCAGTTCGATGTTGAGTTGATCCAATCCGGCAAATCCGCCTTGCGCGCCTGCATAAAGCACATTCGCCGGTTGCCCATCAATGGTGACAACGACTGATTCGGCGACTCCGTTGCCGTCATTGGGATTCGTTGCTGTGGCGTAGCGAACACCGGTGCCGTACAGCACCAGAATGTTCGGGCGTCCATTGACCATTACGTCAAAAGGCGGTTGCTGGAAGCTGACACCGTCGCTCGTTGTTTGAGCCGCTGCGTCGCCAGTTCCCGAAGCGTTGGCCGTAAAGATGGCCGGAGCCGCCGCGACAATTTGAATGTTGCCAAGCGAATAATTGCCAAGCCCATTGCTGACGATGATCGTCGCCGAGCCGGATTCGACGCCTGCCGGAACGACGAAATTGATCTGCGTCGGCGAGACGAAAAACAGCGGCGCAGGAATGCCGTTCACGGTCAGCATGGTTTCGGCCAGACTGGTCGGCAGCGGGAACGATTGCGCGATTTCGATGCGCGGCGCCAGATTCGATCCGAATGCCGCCGCGATTGATTCCGCGGCCAGCGGAGCGTTGCGGAAATCCGCCGCGTTGACCGCGGCCACCGGAGCGGTTTGCACAACGGCGATTTGCACGACTTTGACATCGCTGGATGCCCCGTCCGAAGCCGTAAAGCTGATGCTGAGATTGCGGCCAACATCACTGGCCGCCGGCGTCCAGCGAAACGTGCCGCGCGCGCTGTTGTTGGTGTCGTTTGCGGCGCTGAACGTCGCTCCATCCGGCAATCCCGAAGGCGTAATCGTCACCGGCACGCTCGATCCCAAATCCTGCGCCGAAACGACGAAGCTCAGTTCGAGTCCAGGCAAGGCGATTTGCTGTGTGGCGGGCACCACCATCAACGGTGGTTGATTCGGCGAAATAATCGTCAACCCGTTCACCAGAAAACGTTCGTTGGTGGCAACGGTCGGCGTTCCTGTTCCGGTGTTTCCGCCTACGGTGTAGACAAATCCGCCCAACACTGCGCTGCCTTGCCGCGCGCGAGCGGCGGGCAAGTTGTACGAACCATCCAGGGATAACCACTGATTGGCCGCAAAATCGTAAATGTCCACCGCGTTGATTGGAACGCTGTTGGCGTTTTCGCCGCCGATGATCAGCCAGTACAACCGACCGGACGAATCCTGCGCCAATGCGTTGTTGGCGTACCAGCGTTCGCGCGGAGCGTTCGCAATCGGCGACCACTGTTGCGTCGTGAAATCGAAAACTTCACCGCTGAGCAACATTCCAGACGGACCGCGACCGCCTGTGACATACAGCTTGCCTGCGGCAAACGCCGATTCGTGCGCGAACCGCGCGCCCAGCATTGGCGGCATGACAGTCCAAGTGTTGGATTGAATGTTGTACATCTGGGCGTTGTCCAGCCCGGAAACCACCACGTCGCTGCCGCCGGTCATGAAATACCGGTTGTTCGCCGTATCAGCGGCAACTGCAAAAGCGTGAACTCCAACCGGCGGTTCGGCCAGTTTCGCCCAACTGTTTGCGGCAATGTCGTACACGTGATGGCTGCGATCCGCTTCGGAGGTCAGTGTGATGCCGCCCGGCATGTAGATTTTGCCGTTGATGGCGACGGCTTTGCCGGAATTGAGCGGCGTAGGCAAAGGAGCCAGCGATTCCCACGCCGGAGTCGCCGCTGCCGGATCGAGCCGCTGCACCGTGGTCAGGGAGTTGGCGTTGTTGGTCGTAGAGCGTCCGCCGATTTGATAGATGTATTTGCCGTCGCTGGCCGCGGCCAGACGGTTCAATCCCAATGGCAGAGGCGTTTGCGATTGCCAGCGTGATTCGATGGCGAAATCGCTGGTGGAATATGCTTCGGTTTCCGCGCCTTCGTCGTCCACGGCCACCACGCGCAATCGCCCGGCAGTGGTGGCTACGTTGTTCGGAACCGTCCAGTTAAACGACAACGATTCACCGCCCAGATCGGCAATGTTGGCAATCAACTGCGGCGTGGTCGTCGTGCTGCGATACAACGCAACGCGATGCCGCACGACGCGGCGATTGTCGGAGGATTGCCAGCGCAAAGACACGACCGATCCGGTAAAAAGTTTTTCGCCTCCATCCGGCGCAATCACGGCAACAGTCGGCGGCGTTGGAGCCGAGTAAGTGAATCCGCCCGTGACGATTTTTTCCGCCGTCGCTGAATTGCGGACGGTCACGTTGACCGCGCCTGTAGCGCCGGCTGATGGAGTGTTGACGCGCAAGGTGTTGGCGTTGATGAAGGTTCGCGTCGCGTTTTGCGCGCCGAACAGCACAGTCGTTTCCGGCGAAAAGTTCGATCCGTTGATGGTCACTACGGTTCCGCCGCGCGTCGAACCGGCGTTGGGCGAAATGCCCATTACTTCTGGCGCTCCGGTGGTGGTGCCGTTGGTGTGGTAGGTAAAAGCATTCGAGAGGGTGACTGCGCCATAACGGGTTTCCACTCGAACGGCGGCTTTGCCCGCTGGTTGCGCCGGAGTGTTGACGGCAATCGAAGTGCTGCCCAGCGCGCGAATGTTCGACGCGGCGACGCCGTTGAAAAAGACTTTGACATCGCCGGTTTCGGTGAAATTGACTCCGTTGATCGTCACCACAGTGTTGCCTGCTGGTAAACCGAATGCCGGAGTCAGTCCCGTAATCATCGGAGCCAGCGTGCTTGGCGGAGGAATGAACGCCGGATCGGACGAACGCGCAATGATGCGAATGTCGTCAATCGTCCATCCGTCGGCAATCGAAGTCGCCGCAGTCCGAAATCGAATTCGCACGTGCGATTGCCCGGCCAGCGCATCCAGTTTCAGCACCACCTGGTTGAAGGTCGTCAACGTTCCGGTGAAGGCCGTCGCGCGATGCCACGTCGCCCCGTCATCGAGAGAAAATTCCACGTTGCCATAATCCGAACCCGCAGTGAACGCATAACGATGTGCGAAAGTCAGCGTCACGCCGACCGCTTGCGATAAATCCAGCAGCGGCGACACCAGCGAAGCATTGGTTCCGGCGGCGTAACTGCCGTTCGGGCTGTCCGTCCACGAACGCGATCCTGACGCCGACGCGGTTTCGGCAATCGCCCAGGTGCTGGCCGGAACGCCGGACACGCTCCAACCCAGATTGCCGTTTTCCACCGAATCATCGAAGACGGTTTTTTCGCCGACGATTTCGGATTGCGCTGTGATTTCCGCCGTTGCGCCGTTGCCGTTGTTGGCGTCGTTGTATGTGACGATGATTTTGTCGCGCGCCGAAAGCGACGCTTGCAACTGGCCGTCGCCCGGCGTGGCGGCTCCGGCCACCACGCGCAAACTGGAATTGTAAGCCCCCAGATATTGCGCGTCGGCGCTCATCGTCAAGGTTTCTTCATCGCCGGTGATTGAACTGCGAATTTTGACGGTGATGGGGCCTGTCGCATTGCGGTCGCCCAGCGCAAGCTGAATCGTTTCGCCCAGCAGATAAGATTTTCGGTCGAATTGCACTATGCCCAGATCGCTGCAAAACGGCGGCAGGTCGAAAGCCTGCGACGGCACGGTATCGCGCGCGTCCAGCGTTGTTGCTGAAAAGCCCATGCCGCGTTTGGCGAACGCCGTCCACAGCGCGCATTGATTGACCCCGCCGTTGTTGACGCGGTCGGCTTGCAGAATCGAATTGCGCGAATCCAAAAACGAAGGCGTGGGCGGCGACAGTTTCATGCCGTCCACGACCAGTTGAATGCTTTGACGCTGGCCTTCGGTGTAACCGAGTTTGCGAATCAACTGCGCGCGCGCTTCCAGCAAAACGTTGCACCAGATTTCGCCTACTCCGTGCGGAGCAATGCTGGTGGCGACGTCGGCGTAATTCAGCGGATAAACCGATGGATTTGTGCTGTAAGGAAACCGGCGAATGCCGCGCGTGTAATTGCCGGTGGCAAATTGGCCGACGGCGTAACTGCCATCCAGATTGTCCGATTCCGAAGCCAGCAACACGATGCCGAAATAATCCGACCAGCCTTCGCCCATTTGCTGAAAACCGGTCAGGCCGCGAACCAGACGAATGCTGGTTCCGTGCGTCAATTCGTGAATGATGATGCCCTGATCCAGATCGCCGTCGCGTTGCGGATTGCCCGTCCACAAAAACATCTGCATGCGTCCGGGCAAACCATCCGACGGAGTCGAAAAATTGGCGTTGTTGGTTCCGCTGCCGTCCTGCACTTCGGCGCGAACGGCGTCGTTGCCGAATCCACCGGCATTGAAATTATTGGTTTGGAAATTTCCGGCGGCTTCATTGAACCCGAACAAATACAAAATGTCGTGATACCGGTTGACCCAGTAAAACACGTTGGCCAGCGCGGATTTCTGGTTGTCGGGCGTGGTTGGCGCGAGGGTCAGGTCGAGCGGAAACGAAAAATTGCTGTCCGCCACGGTCAATCGCGGCGAATCGTCCGGTTGATTGTTGGCATCGCGATCCAGATACGTGTCGGTGTTGTTGCTGGTGAATGTCGTGGGCGATTGTCCATTCCACCAATCGTTGCGCGGATCGTTCGCCGGATAAATCGTCGAGCCGTTGTAAGCGGCAGCGCGAAACAGCAATTCTTCGCGTTGCACGACCGGCGGGTTGCTGCTGACAACCGGCAAATTTGGGCGCGGACTTTCTGTGGTAAACACCAACCCGCGCGGATTCGGCTGGGTCTGGTAAAAGACGTTCGTAGTTACGCCTTCAGGCGGCAGAGTGGTTAGTGAAGGATTTGTATTGAAAGCGGGCCGCATGAAGTCGGAACCACCAGCATGATCGTCAAAACAATACGAAGTCAGGTTGCGACGATAGAGCAATTCGCCGCTGTTGGCGTCCACGACCATCTGATAAACGTCCGACATTTCGTTCAGCCACAATTCAAATTCCCACGCCAAGCGCAATTGATCGTTCAGAGCAGGGAAGTACACCAACCTCGTTTCGATGTCGCGTCCGAATTTTGCTGGCAGCGACAGTTTCTGTTTCAAGGCTCGCCCGGCGGCGACGGTTTTGACGCTGGCTTCGCCGGTCAATTCCACGTCGGCGAACTCTGCCGCGCGGCGCAACGCGGCGTTGGCCGTCAAACGCGGACGCGCGAACGTGACCGAACGCGACGCTGCCGGAAGCAATTCGCCGCTGGCTGTAATCAGCGACCCGAAGCGGTCGAAATGAAAGCTGTAATCGCCTTCAAACACTTCGATGCCGTTGATTTCCTGTTGCATGGTCAGATGCGTCACGCCGTTGTGATCGGTTCGATACCGGCGCGCCACGCGCAATCCGTCCACTTCGTCATCGCGCAATTGATAGAGATCGTTGTTTTGCTTCAGAAAGAATCTGGCTCCGGCTTCGACATCGGCGGTGCCGGGCGTCAGGTTTTGCGTGAAGCTGAACACGCGGCTCGGCGCGTTGGTCAGGTTGCTGAACTGCACTTCGACGCTGGGACGTTCGCGGCGCAGCCGGGAATTGCGCGCTGGGACCAACCGGCGACCTTCCGCTTCGGCGGCTTTGACTTCGGCGGGCAACGCGGGCAACGACCGGTTCAACCCGGCGCGAATGTCGAAATCTTCCTGCCGTTGCGGCACACGCCGCTGAGTTTGCGATTGCGACGTAGTTTCCGGTTGGCGCTGCGCCTGCGCCGTGAAGATAAGTGAAACAATGCTGCCGATGACGACAAAGGTAGTCAGATAAAGAATTCTTTTTTTCATGTTGAAAGCTTTCAGTGGAAATCGAGAAAGGCAGGTTTTTCAGTTCGCTGACACGATTGAAGCGCGCCAAACGAATTCACAACCGCGCGGAGTATAAAACCGGCCAAGCACTGGGCACAACGACAAAGACTAAACCGTCGCTTCTCTGGCTTCGCTCTCTGACTTACAATCCCCGCTATGGCAACCAAAGGATCACGCACCGTTTTCGCCTGTCAGAATTGCGGGTTTCAATCGCGCAAATGGATGGGCAAATGTCCCGATTGCGGCGAATGGAATTCCTTTGTCGAAGAGCGCGAACGCCCGGTCGGCAAGGATTCCACCAGCACGGCTCGCGTAGGCATCAGTTGGCGCGACAGCAAGCCCATCGCCTTCACCGAAATCGAGGCGCAGGATGATTCCCGCGAAGTCACGGGCATTGAAGAATTCGACCGCGTGCTGGGCGGCGGTATCGTGCCGGGTTCGTTGGTGCTGATCGGCGGCGAACCGGGCATAGGCAAATCCACTTTGCTCAGTCAGGTGGCCGACAAACTCAGCGCGGTGTACGGCCACGTGCTGTATGTTTCCGGCGAAGAAAGCGAGCGGCAGATCAAACTGCGCGGCGAACGATTGGGCATCAATCCCGCCGGGTTGTTTTTGCTGGCGGAAACCAGTCTGGAACGCATCTTCGACGAAATCGAACGCCTGCAACCCAAAGCCGTCATCATTGATTCCGTCCAAACCATTTTTTCCGAAAAGCTGGAAAGCGCGCCCGGTTCGGTTTCGCAAGTGCGCGAAGTCGCCGGGCAGTTTTTGCTGCTGGCCAAAAATCTGGGCTTGCCGGTGTTTCTGATCGGCCACGTCACCAAAGAAGGCACGATTGCCGGGCCTAAGGCTTTGGAGCACATCGTGGATACGGTGATTTATTTTGAAGGCGAGCGCCATCACAACCACCGCATCTTGCGCGCCGCCAAAAATCGTTTCGGCGCGGCCAACGAACTCGGAATTTTTGAAATGACCGGCGCTGGATTGGTCGGCGTGCCAAATCCTTCGGAAGTGTTTTTGAGCGAACGCCCGATTGGCGCTTCCGGTTCGGCGGTGGTTGCGGCGATCGAAGGTACGCGGCCTATGCTGGTGGAAATTCAGGCGCTGGTCAGTTCGTCGAAATTCGGAACCGGGCGGCGCACGACGCAAGGCGTCGAAATCAATCGCGTGGCTTTGTTGGTGGCGATGTTGGAAAAGCGCGTCGGCTTTCATTTGAGCGGCGACGACATTTTCGTCAATCTGGTCGGAGGCATTGCCCTGAACGAACCGGCGGTGGATTTGGGCATCGTCGCGGCGGTGACTTCCAGTTTTCGCAACATCCCGATCAACGAACACACGATTGTCTTTGGCGAAGTCGGCCTGGCCGGAGAAGTTCGCGCCACCAGCCACGCCGCCATTCGATTACGCGAAGCCGCCCGAATGGGATTCAAACGAGTCATTCTGCCGAAAAACAATCTGACCGGTTTGCCCGAAGACGACCGGCTGGAAATCATTGGCGTGCGTTCGGTCGCCGATGCGCTGGATGCGCTGTTTTGAGTTTAGAGTTCACGCTTCATTGTGTTGGCTTGGCTGAAACACGCTGAAGCGTGAACTCTGAACGCACTTCTTGCAAGTTTCGCTTGCCGTCCGTAAACTCGCCCGCGATTCCAACTATCCCGAACGACATTTCGCAATCATTTTTTTGAGGACATTCAACATGGGTGTGTTTAACAATCGCGGCCAAACGAGGCTTGGCGTTTTGCTGCTGTTGGCTGGTTTGCTGTTGGCCAGTGCCTGCTCCGGGTCCGGTTCGTTGAACGAAGCCGCTTATGTCGTGCCGGAAAAGATTCGATTGAAAAATTCGACGGCTCAGGCGGCGCGCAATATCGGTGAATTGAAATCAGGCGACCGCGTGACCATCACCAAACGCAACAAATCCGAAGATGGAACTCCGTGGGTCAATGTCAAAGCCGCTGATGGCCAGGAAGGGTGGGTCGAAGCAAAATACTTCATCAAGGAAGACATTGTCGTTCAATCGCGCAAGATGGCCGACGAAATCAAAGGCATACAAACACAGGCCATAGGCAAATCGAAAGCGACATTGAAACTGCGACTGACGCCGGATCGAACGACTGAAGACAACGTAGCGGCTCCTTTGCCGGCAGGAACGATTATGGAAATCGTCGCGCGCGAACGCAAACCTCGCCCGACATCGCTGGATCAGAAAGCGGACAGCGCTGAAGGAGCGGTTTCAGAAACCAGACAGGAAACAAAATACGACGAATGGTTGCATGTGCGATTGGCCGGGTTGACAGTCTTGCCCGCCGGATGGATTTACGGCGGATCGGTTGAATTGGATATTCCGGGCGAAATTATTTATTTCGCTTCCGGCGGTCGGCGCATTGTCGGATGGCAGAAACTGGGCACGGTTCATGGCGACGACAGTCGCACGGGCGATCATTTTCTGGTGCTGGAACGAAAGGTTTCGGGCGCGGATGAACGAGCGGATTTCGACCGAATCAAAGTGCTGGCCTACGACGCGCCTTCCCGAAATTACACCACGCCGTTTCGGGAAGATGTGATTGGGCGATTTCCCGTCACGCTGAAAATGGAAGGGCAGACGGGCGGTTTTCGCGCCATTGTGTTGGATAAAAGCGGCACAAGGCAGGAACTCGATTACACCGTCGAAATTGCCAACAACAAAGTCAAAGTGACAAAACCTGCCGCCCCAAAAACAGACAAAAAATAAGAAGGAGACATGCTTTAGATGGCCGATTCTGGCAATCAGTTATTGAATTATCTGGGCAAGTTGAACGACGCCGATTGGGCGAAATTCGTCGCGGAGCTTCAACCGGCGATTCATCCGGTTGACCAAAAAGCCACGCGAATCTGGTTCGCATTCTTTCCCGTCAAATTGAACAAAGCGCTCAGCCAATCCGACGATCCCGAAGCGGCGGCGAAAAAACTGATTTTGAAAGGCCGTTATCGTCTGGCCGATCAGGTGGATTCGTCGGCGGAGTTTTTGTACGGCCATCGTTACTGGCCACAAGTCAAAAAAGCCGTCGCGTTGCATGCCGAAACCGGAATGCAAACGCCGCTCGACGCGCAAATCCGCGATGTGGCCCGCAAGGTCGCAGGGGAAGTCAACGCGCCGGTTTCGCTGTTGGTTGGCATTACCGCTGTGGCGTTTGGGACGCTGGCGCAAGTCGGTCTGGAAGCGTTTCGGCAACCGGCTGCTGCCGGACGATATGGTTCGTTATGGAAAAAATCTCCAGATCAAATCGTTGCCGACCGCGCCAAAGACGATGGACAAGGGCTGTTCGGATTTTTGCGTTCAGTCAACAAAACCTTCACCGTGACCTACAGGGAATACGAATCTGGCTGCTCATTCAAACTCATCAACGACCAGGATGTGACTATGGCTGGTCGCAAATACGAACGCGATTACCACGCCGAAGATGCTCGCTGCATGCCGGGCGAAGGTCCGATTCCGGTGGAATGTCGTGCGGCTTCGTGCGGAACCTGCTGGGTGGGTGTGCTGTCGGAAGCGAGCAAGATTTCTCCGCCGAACCAACGCGAAAAAGATCGTTGGCGATATTTCGGTTACGAAGGTTTCACGGGCGAAGCCGATTCGCCGATTCGACTGGCTTGCCAGATGAAGGCGCATGGCAATGTTTCGCTGGTCATCGCGCCGTGGAATGGAATGATCGGCAAACTGGACGAAACAGAAAAGGCCGCTGCTGCGGTCGGCTAAGCCGCGACCGTTCTCGAATTCAGCCACTAAAAACCTCTTGATTTCGTGCTGCCGTTGAATTCTAACTTTGCGCGAATGGGCTGTTTTGGACAAACCAGCGTTTGCAAACTTTTACGGGAAATACAGCTTTCTTTTTCGTGGCTGAGTATTTAATATCTGCGCCGAAATTCACCGCTTTCTTAATTGAATTCATTATGGCGTTTGCAACAACAGCAATTCACGCGGGGCAGGAACCTGACCCGACGACCGGCGCAGTCGCCGTGCCGATTTACCAAACTTCGACGTATGTTCAGGATGCTCTGGGGCAACACAAGGGCTACGAATACGCGCGAACGCAAAACCCGACGCGCATCGCGCTGGAGAAAAATCTGGCGGCGTTGGAAGGCGGATTGGCTGCTTTTTGTTTCGCTTCGGGAATGGCGGCGATTGATACCGTGCTGAAGTTGCTCAAAGCTGGCGATCACGTCATCGTTTCCGACAACACTTACGGCGGAACGTATCGTTTGTTCGAACGTGTGCTGCGCGGCTTCGGATTGGATTTCAGCTACGTTGACACCACCGAAGCGATTCATGTGGAAAATGCGCTGAAGCCCAATACGCGCATGATCTTTGTCGAAACGCCGACCAATCCGATTATGGCCGTGGCCGATCTGGAAGGCATTGGCCGGTTGGCCAATGCCAATGACATTCGGTTGGTGGTGGACAACACGTTTATGAGTCCGTTTTTCCTGCGCCCGGTTGAATGGGGAGCGGACATCGTGGTGCATTCGACGACCAAGTATTTGAACGGTCACAGTGACAGCGTGGGCGGCGTCGTTGTGACCACCAAAGCCGAAGACGCCGAACGAATCGGTTTTTTGCAAAATGCGGTTGGCGCGATTCTTTCGCCGTTTGATTCGTTTCTGGTGATGCGGGGAACCAAGACGCTGGCCATTCGCATGCGCCAGCACGACGAAAATGGCCGCGCCGTCGCCAGTTTCCTTGCCGAGCATCCCAAAGTGCAGAAGGTGTATTACCCCGGACTGGTTCAGCATCCACAACACGAACGCGCTCGAAAATTGATGTCCGGTTTTGGGGGAATGATTGCCTTTGAAACAGGTTCTCTTGCGGCAGCGCGAGGTGTATTGGATAATGTGCGCCTCTGCGCACTTGCTGAAAGCCTCGGCGGCGTTGAAACCTTGATCTCCCATCCGGCGACAATGACACACGCTTCAGTCCCGGCAGATCAACGCGCACGGTTGGGCATTTCGGATGGTCTGGTGCGAATTTCTGTGGGAATAGAAGATGTCGAGGACATCATCGCGGATTTAGACGCGGCACTTGAGCGAGCGTAGGACACAGTGAACAAGTGAACTGTGACAAGTGACAGGCAGAAGTAAAATACTCACGAATCACAAACCGCTCATCACTCATCACAAACTTTATGGCCGAGCTTCCAACCATCAATTTAGCGCTTTATGCACAGACAGATGTCGGCATGGTGCGCAGCGGCAATGAAGACAACTTCCTGATTCTGGACCTTTCGTCCGGTAAAAGCTGGACTGCCAGCGAGGAAGAGCCGCAAGAACTTCTCACTTACGCACAGGGATATTACGGGACATTGTTGGCGGTTTCAGACGGCATGGGCGGGGCCCTGGCTGGTGAAGTCGCTTCCAGAATGGCGGTAGAAACCGTGCGCGACCGCATGTTGCAGTTACAGGCACATGAAGTTTACGGAAAGATGCCTTTCCACGAACGCATGCGGCTGGCGGTTGAAGAAGCCAATCTTGTCATCCACTCTGACGGGCAAACCAATCAGGCTCATCGAGGATTGGGCGCGACGTTTACTGCGGTCGGCATCAACGCCAACAATCTTTATTTTGCGCAAGTCGGCGACAGCCGGGCATATCTGATCCGGCAAGGTGACATCAGCCGCGTCACCAAAGATCAATCGCTGGTGCAACAATTGATTGACGCCGGGCAAATCACCGAAGAAGAAGCCGAAACGCACAGTTACCGCAATGTCATTTTGCAGGCGCTCGGCGCGCACAACAACGTCAACGTTGAAGTGAATAAAGTAGAGCTTTGCCAGTTGGACACCCTGGTGCTGTGCAGCGATGGGTTGTCCGGCAAAATGCACGCCGAGGATATTGCCCGTATCGTCATCGCGGCGGCTGATTTCAAATCCGCTTGTCAGTCGTTGATTCAATTAGCCAACGAACGCGGCGGGGAAGACAACATCACCGTGGTCATTGCCCAGTTTTCCGGCTCCGGGTTGCCGCTTCCGAACGGTTCAGTAGAACCGGAGGGACTGGCACGGTCGCCTGATACGCCAACCGAGATCACCTGGAACACGGGAGCCAAAACCGACCCGTTGGATCAAGCAAATCAGGCGGCGTCCAAATCAGACGCCGCCCATCGAGCGACAGAACCGCTGCCAATCCCGCCCCAGCAAGCCACTTCGTTTACCGCCCCGTTACAACGCGAGATTTCTGAGCGCAAACGAACGAACGATCTGTCTGATCGCGTCGAACCAATCACCGCTGTTTTTTCGGTCGAGGATTTTGAAAGCGACTTGTCGCATTCTGCCGGACAAGGCGTATCTCAAACCGCGCCGCTCGGAGCGCGTCACACTGCGCCGTTGACAGAGGAATTGCCTGCTCCTGTGGCCGGTAAACCTGCTGAGGCAGCGCCCGGCAACAATGGTTCGCCAACCAAGTCGAAAAACTCGAAAAGCAACCTGACGATTTTTATCGGATTGTTGATTTTGGGGATTACAGGATTGGTGTTTGTCGCTACGACTTACGTCAGCCGTCAGAAAGCCGAATCCGAAGCCAAACAAGAAGAGAACAAGCGCGCGGATGAAGAACAGCAAAAAGAACGGCAAGGCAGCATTGAACAGGTCAGAAACAAAATCTCCACCTTGCGAAACAAGCTTGGAGCGAGCACCAAACCATCGCTGGAAAGCAAGCTGGACGCCTGGCGAAACAAGTTGAATGAATTTGATCAGCAGCTCGATGATCTTGTCAGCAAATCTTCCGATTCTGATGAAGTCAAAAACGTCTGCGCGAAAATCGAACGGGAGATTCAGAAGATTGACGAAGAATTCAACAACGCTCAGGGATTGATTCCTTCACGCAACCTCAATCGCGCGCCGGTCAAACTCTAATTCGGGTCTTTTTTCGGTTCCTGGTAACACCCATCGTTACAGAACACGACCAACACAGACCGCACGCCTGCCACCGTTCTCACTCCCGAAACCAGATTGCTGACATCCACAGTGTGATTCCGCGGAATCTTCAACGTCACCATTCCATCTTTCACGTCATACTTCACGCCGGACCAATCGTGATGATCGAAAAACAATTCCGCCAGGTCTCTGTAAATGCCGTCGTCTTTTCGTCGAATCATCGAAACGGTTTTCCGTCCGCTCAATCGTCCGCCGCTTTTGATTCCCTTGACCGAAGCCTGCGCGCCTTCTTTGGATTTGGTCGCGGCGTAACTGCCCGCGTCCCAGGTTTTTTCGAGACCGTACCGAGTGCCTTCCTTTGTTTTTGACGCGACGTAACCGCCTGCGCGCTGGGCAAAGTTCGGATCGTCAGGGTCAGGCGCGGGATACGGCAAGCCGAGTTTTTCGTAGGTTGGCGGATCAATCCTGCCGGTGACGCGCAATGAACTGGCGCTTTGATATTCGCGGACGGCATCGCTGGTGGCGGCGTCCAATTTGCCCGTGATGCCGGATTTCAGAAAGCCCAAACGGCGCAATTCAACCTGAACGGCGATGACTTCGTTTTTGTTGATTCGGGCGTCGGCAGGCAGTTTGGTTCCGCTGGATTGCGCCCGTATGAATCCTGTCGCGACACACAGCGCGGCCAGCAGGCAAACACCGCGAAGGAAGTTATTCGAGATGATTGGAGCCAGGTTCGGAATTTTCATCGGCTTTCTTCTCCCGTTTGCGCGTTTCGCGCGGAATCTGAATCCGGTATTTGCGAATTTTGCTGTACAGGCGCGGACGATAAATATCCAGTATTTTCGCCGCCGCCTGTTTGTTGCCTTGCGTGCGTTTGAGCGTTTGTTCAATGACGACACGTTCGATTTCTTCCAACGTCATGTTCGGCGGAATATAAAACGATTGCGGTTCCTGTTCGTCGTTGTGAATGCCGAACGGCAAATCCTCCGGTTCGATGCGCGACCCTTTGGCCAGCAGCACGGCGCGTTCGATGGCGTTTTGCAGTTCGCGCACATTGCCCGGCCAGCGATGCGCGAACACACGTTGGTAAGCCAGTTGCGTGAATCCTTGCAGCGGACGGTTGTATTTGTCTTTGAACTTGTGGAAGAAGAAATCCGTCAGCAGTTGCAAATCTTCGGCGCGTTCGCGCAGCGGCGGAACGTTGATGGTGATGGTAGAGATTCGGTAAAACAAATCTTCGCGCATCAAACCTTCCTTGATCGCTTCGCGCGGTTCGCGGTTGGTGGCGCAAATCAGGCGAAAATCCGCTTCAAAGGTTTCAGTCGAACCGACCGGACGATACCGCCGCTCTTCCAGCACGCGCAGCAACTTGGGTTGCAATTCGATAGGCATTTCGCCGACTTCGTCCAGCATCAAGCTGCCGCCTTTGGCCTGAGCCACCAGACCGGAACGATTCTGAATCGCGCCGGTGAAAGCTCCTTTGACGTAACCGAACAATTCGGCTTCGATCAATTCTTTCGGCAACGCGGAACAATTGACCTTGACCAGTTCATTCGACGCGCGCAGCGAATTGAAGTGAATGGCGTTGGAAATCAACTCCTTGCCCGTGCCGGATTCGCCGATGATCAGCACATTGGCGTCGCTTTTGGCCACGCTGGCAATCGTTTCGTAAATCATCTGCATGGCTTTGGAGCCGCCGATGATGCTGGAAAATTCCTGCTTCTGAAAATGCTTGCGCAGGCTTTCAGATTCGCTGACCAGCCGTTGGCGTTCCAGCGCTTTTTCGACCAGCAACAGAATCTGTTCCGGCTCGAACGGTTTTTCGACGAAATAAAACGCGCCGGATTTGGTCGCTTCGACGGCTTCGGAAACCGTCGCGTGACCGGTGATGACTATGACTTCGGTGTCGGACGCGCGTTCTTTGACCAATCGCAACAGCGACAATCCGCCTTGCCGGTCGTCGGGCAATTGCAAATCGGTAATCACCAGATCGGGCAGATCAGGCGAGTTTCGTTCCAGCATTGCGCGCGCTGCGCCAAAGCTTGGAGCGGTTTCCACTTTGTAACCTTCGGCGCCGAGCAGCAACCGCAATCCGTCCGTAATCGAAGGTTCGTCGTCAACGACCAGTATTTTGTTGTCACTTTTCAAGGGCAAGCTTCTCCGACAATCTCACCTGTTTCAAATCTCAAGTCTCAAATCTTTATTGTCAACCTGACTTCAGTGCCTGTCAGGCCGGAATCTGTGGCAGCCATTGCGGCAAGTTGACCGCCGTGGGCTTCGACAATCAGTCGAGCCAACACCAGATTCAACGACATTTTGTTCATTCGTTCGCTGCCGACAATTTTGAACAGCGATTCGCGTTGTTCGTCGCTCAATGCTTCGCTTTCGTTGACAATCGAAAGCTGCAACTTTCCCGCGCCGTTTTGCAAACTCACTCGCACCCACCCGTTTTCGCGCGAAGCGTTGACCGCACGGGAAACCAATGCGTCAACGACCAAAAGCATCTGTTGCGAATCCAGTTGGACGGTTTGTAACGCCGCCGATTCTTTGGCCAGATTCGTTTCCACGTTCAATCCGCGTTCGGCGATTCGCTGTTGGTGCTGGCCGACGACCTGTTCCACAAGCGAGCAAAAATCCGTTTCTCGCAACGCCAATTCGATTGGGCGCGTCAGCTTGCCAATCAGGTTGGCGTTTTCCGTCATCTCGTTGATGCTCTGGGTGATCTTGTCTACGATTTCCAACCCTTCGGCCAGATCGGGGTGAGCCGCAAATCGTTTTTTCAGATACGCGGCGTAAAGCTTCAATCCCCCCAACTGGTTTTTGAAATCGTGAATCAATCGCGCAGTTGCGCGTCCCACTTCAACCAGCATCGCCTGTTCGTTGTTGCCGTCAAAGCCATTCATATCAGGTCACTCGCTTCATGCGATGAAACGGGGGAGGCGTGAAAGGGAGATTTTTATATTCGTACTGCAACTTCAGCGGGCGTATGCTAACAAACCGAACTGCCGATGAGAAGCTTTGAGCAAACTGGGTTTGTCACGGACATTCCGGCACGCCGTCTTTCATGAAGCTGCGATGCCAGACGCCGGGTGCATACGTGTTTTCAGTCAGCACGGGCGTGCGGCTTTCCAGATCGGTGCCGGAAAACGAAAGCCGGAACCGGACTTTGCCATCGCTGGTCACTTCGCGTTCAAAGCGTTCGCGGATGCCCTGTTGACTGTAAGACCGCGTCGCCAGACAGAAACTCTTTTTCTGTTCGTTGTAGTTGGCATAACCGGGAATCATCTCGACCGTCATGTTGTATGTGACGCCGGCTTTGAACATTGGCCGACCGCTGAAAAAAAGTTGCATGGGAGATTGCAACCCGTCGGGCAGCGGTTCGACATGGCTGCGATACAGTCGCAGATTCATCGCTCCGGTGTAAGTGTTGGGAATTCGTTCGGGAAATGCCTGCGGGTAAGGCGAATACTGTCCATCCACTGGAAACCGAATCGAATACTTCAACCGAACGCCAATCGGATTTCCTTTTTCCGACAGCAGCGGCTCATCCGACCAGTTGGTGATTTGAGCGCGCACGATTTTGTATTCTCCGGCAACGGCATTTTTATCCCAATCCTGCGGTTGAGGCTGCGGTTGCGCGCCGCCCGGAACATCCGGTTGCGCGTTGGCCGGTTCAGAAGCCAGCGGTCGCACCAGCCAGAAAAACACGCGCTGAAACTGTTTGCCGTTGGTGTCGCGTCCGCGCGCGCGTATGCGAAACGGCTGGTTGGGTGTTTCCATCAGCAAGGTGAAGTTATACGGATTGGAATAATCGCTTTGGCGAATCTTGAGCGGCGCAATCAATTCGCCCTGTTCGCTGATGGCCTGAAATTCCAGCGCTTCGATGTTGAACCCGGAAGCATAGACTTGAGCCTGTTGGCGCGAACCGCGCACCGGCTGAAATTTGTCGAGTTGATGAATCAGGTTGCGCGCAAAAAACTGCATGCAGCAGATATAAAGTTCGCCCTGCGCCCAGGCCGCCGCCGTGAAATCGCCAGAACCGACAATGCGCATCTTCCACAATCCCGGACGCGGATCCCACATGGCCACGGTTTTTTTGCCGTTGGATTCGGTGACGGCGATGTTCGGTTCGGTGAGCGGGATGACTCGCCCCGAAGGAGAAATCAATTCCAGTTTGAAATCTCCACTGGAGCGCGCAGAGAAGAACACGCGTAACACGCCGACTTCGACAGGGACTTCGATGTCCCGCGTTTCGCCGGCCCGTGTTTCGTCGGCCCGTGTTTCGTCGGCCCGTGTTTCGTCGGCCCGTGTTTCGTCGGAAAGCTTGCCGGTCAGCAGAGTGATGTATTGTTGGTTCGGGTCTTCCTGTGCAATTACAGGCTGGGACAACGGAATGAATGCCGTTGCAACCAGAAGGATGGCGGTTGCAGGAAAGACCAGCAGGAATGGCCGCGCGAAGTTCAGAATCATGATTTTGAGTTTCCGTATGATGTTCAAGAATTTCAGCCAAGCGTCAAAGATTATGATGGAGGCGAAAGATTACCACTCTTGTTTTGAGTACGCGAGCAGGGAACCGACCTTGCCTGATTTGTCGGTTGTCATTTACAAATTGATTGGCGATACTCGCCGCTTCAATCTGACTGACTTTTCACCACCTATTGACGGCAATTGCATGGAAATTCCAAAGACTTACGAACCTAGAGATGTCGAAGACCGCTGGTATCCGTTCTGGGAACAGGGCGGTTATTTTTCGCCCGAACACAACACCGATCCGAAAGCCAAAGTGTTTTCGATGGTCATTCCTCCGCCGAATGTGACGGGGTATTTGCACATGGGACACGCGCTGAATCACACGCTGCAAGATGTGCTGGCGCGTTGGCGACGAATGGCGGACGATTGTGTGTTATGGCTCCCTGGCACGGATCACGCTGGCATCGCCACGCAAATGGTTGTCGAACGCCAATTGGCGGCGGAAGGCGTCAAACGCCAGGATTTGGGACGCGAGAAATTCGTCGAACGCATCTGGCAATGGAAAGAACATTCCGGCGGCACGATTCAAAAACAGATGCGCGTGTTGGGCGAATCGGTGGATTGGTCGCGCGAACGTTTTACGATGGACGACGGATTGTCGAACGCCGTCAAGGAAGTCTTCGTGCGGTTGTACGACGAAGGGTTGATTTATCGCGGCGAGCGAATGATTAACTGGTCGCCCGGTTTGCAAACGGCGATTTCCGATCTGGAAGTCGAAATGAAACCGGTCAAAGGCAAGCTCTATTACATTGCTTATCCGATTGGTCGCGTTGTGAGTTCGTCAGTGGAAGGCCTGGCCGAAGCTTACGAAGCGGCAACCAGTGAGGAAAAGAAATCCGGCTTGCTCAGCACAGCCGCAGGAGAGTTTATCGTCGTCGCGACGACGCGCCCGGAAACGATGCTTGGCGATACAGCCATCGCGATGAATCCCGAAGACGCCGCAGCCGAAGGCCGCTATCCGTCTGTCGTCGGCAAAACCGCCGTGTTGCCGCTGGTCGGACGCGAAATTCCTTTTATTCAGGATGAAGTGGTCGAAAAGGAATTCGGAACTGGATTCGTCAAGGTCACGCCTGCGCACGACCCCAACGATTTTGCGATGGGCAAACGCCACGATCTGGAATTTCTGCAAGTCATCGGAAAAGACGCGAAGATGACTGCCGACGTGCCGGAAAAATATCGCGGGCTGGATCGGTATGAGGCTCGCAAGACCGTCGTCGCCGATCTGGAAGAGCTTGGCTTGTTGCTGAAAGTCGAAGATTACACGCACAACGTCGGCCACTGCCAACGCAGCGGCACCGTCGTCGAACCGCTGGTTTCGATGCAGTGGTTCATGCGAATGAAGGAGTTGGCCGAACCTGCCATTGCCGCCGTCCGCGACGGGCGCACGAAATTCGTCCCGGAAAGCACGGCAAAGATTTATTTCAACTGGATGGAGAACATTCAGGATTGGTGCGTGTCGCGGCAATTGTGGTGGGGGCATCGCGTGCCTGCGTGGTTTACGTCCGAAGGCGAATTTGTCGTCGCTCGTGACGAAGCCGAAGCGCGAGAGCGATTGAAAGCGCGCAGTCTGGATTCGACTGTCGAACTCACCGAAGAAACCGATGTGCTGGACACCTGGTTTTCGTCGCAGTTGTGGCCGTTTTCTACGCTCGGCTGGCCGGAAGAAACCGAAGACCTGAAGCGGTTTTATCCGACCAATGTGCTGGTGACCGGGTTCGACATCATCTTTTTCTGGGTGGCGCGAATGATGATGATGGGCTTGAAGTTCATGGGCGATGTGCCGTTCCGCACCGTGTACATCAACGCGCTGGTGCTCGACCCGCACGGCCAGAAAATGTCCAAAACCAAAGGCAACGTCATTGATCCGTTGGACGTGTTTGCCAAATACGGCACAGACGCAGCGCGGTTTGCGTTGACGGCGGCTTCGACCGCAGGGCTGACGCTGGCCTTGCAGGAATCCAAACTGGAAAGCTCGCGCAATTTCGCCAACAAGATTTGGAACGCCACGCGGTTCGTGCTGATGAATTGCGACGAAGTTCTGGAAGCGCAGGAACCGATTGATTGGGAAACGGAATTGTCCGAACCGGAACTGGCCGACCGCTGGATTCTGAGCCGATTGAATCGCGTCGCGTCAGAAGTACACAACGCGCTCGGCGAATACCGCTTTCACGAAGCGGCGGAAGAACTCTATCGCTTCTTCTGGAATGATTTCTGCGACTGGTATATCGAATTGTCGAAGCCGTTCGTGACGGCCAAAGAATCCACGCCGCAATCGCTGGCCGTCAAGCGGCGCATCATTTATGTGCTCGAACGTAGTTTGCGCTTGCTGCATCCGTTGATGCCTTACATCACCGAAGATTTGTGGCAGCGATTGCCGCACAAAGGCGAAACGATCTGCACGGCGGAATTCGTTTCGCACAATTCGGCGCAACTCGACGGACGCGCCGAACGCGAAATGGCGTTGGTGATCGAAACCATCACCAAACTGCGAAACATTCGTTCGACGTTCAACATCGCGCCGTCGGTTCCGTTGAAAGCCAGTGTAGTTCCGGCGGATGACGCGACGCGCATGGTGTTGACCAGCATGAGCGAACACATCAAACGGCTGGCACGCATCAACGACCTGGAGTTTGTCGAATCGCTGGGAAGCGCCAAAGGTTCTGCCCGCGCGGTGTTCAGCGGAGCCGAACTCGCCGTTCCGCTGGAAGGTTTGGTTGATTTCGACAAGGAACGCGCTCGATTGGAAAAAGAATTCGGCAAACTGACCAACGAACTGGCCGGATTGGAAAAACGGCTCAATAACCCTGATTTCATCGCTCGCGCTGCTGCCGATGTCGTCGCCGAATCGCGCGCTCGTTCGGCTGAGCTGACCGACCAAATCGCCAAGCTGCGAGCCACAATTGATTCGTTGTAGCTTGCAAAAACCTTTTTCCCACGAAGTCACACGAAGTTTCACGAAGAAACAAAACAAAGTTTGTTCTTTCTTCGTGTTTCTTCGTGGAAAAAATCCATTCCTGAAAAACTCTCTTTGGAGGAAGCAATGCGTCGCCATTCTGCTTCGGTTACGTTCATCGGCAAACTAAAACTAACAGGCTTCGCGTTGTTGTGGTTGACTGCCATTCAACTGCAATCCGCCGCGCAAGCTCCCGCGCCGCCTGCCGGAGCAGCGACCACAGAAGCCAAAACCGCGAGCTATTTCGATTCGATCAAAAACAGCCCGCTGGAGGTTTACGCCTTCCTGCGCGAAATGCCCAAAGGCGGCGACCTGCACATGCATTTGTCCGGCACGGTTTATGCTGAATCCTTTATCGAATGGGCAGCGACGCAATCCAACATTTGCGTTGACCCAACGACTTTCGGATTGGTGACGTGCGACGGCAACGCGAATAAACCGCCCGCCAGCCGAGCTTTGACCGATGGCGTGCTTTATCGCCGGATGCTGTATTCGATGTCCATGTTGAATTGGGACAAATCGGGGTTGAGCGGGCACGATCAATTTTTCGACGCCTTTGCCAAATTCGGCTCCGCCAGCGACACGCCTCGGTTTGGCGATATGGTGGCCGAAGTCGCCAAACGCGCCGTTTCTGAACGGGTCAGCTATCTGGAAATCATGCTGACGCCTGACAACGGCAAATCGCGCGCCGCCGGGCGCAGTCTGGATTGGCTGAGCGATGATCAACTGGCCAAATTGACTTCTGCGGACTTGAACGCCTTCTTCGCCAAAAAGCGCGAAGAATTGTTGGCGGGCGGCATCGTCCAACCGATTTCGCCGGGAACCACCAGCGCCGTTCAGGAAACCAAAGCGAACTTGGATCAGTTGGAAACGCGGTTGCGCCAATTGCTCAATTGCGCGGATTCGTCAAAAGCCAGTCCGGCGTGTCAACTGCCGATTCGATACGTTTATCAGGTTGCACGCCTCAACGCTCCGCGCGAAGCCTTTGCACAAATGGTGGGCGCGATGGAAATCATGAAAGCCGAACCGCGCGTCGTTGCCTTGAATCTGGTGCAACCCGAAGACGCCCGATCCGCGATGGTCAACTTTTCGCTGCAAATGAAAATGCTGGATTACCTGCATTCGGTCGCCGAATACAAATCCGGCAATGTCACCTTGCACGCGGGCGAACTCGCTCCGGGATTGGTTCCGCCGGAAGGATTGCGTTTTCACATTCGCGATTCCGTTCAGCAAGGTCACGCCAAGCGTATCGGCCACGGTGTGGGCGTGATGTACGAAGACAAACCGTATGATCTGTTACGCGAGATGGCTGCCAAACGCGTGTTGGTCGAAGTCTGTTTGACCAGCAACGACGGTATTTTGGGCGTGCGCGGCAAAGAACATCCGCTGCCGCTGTATTTGAAATTCGGCGTGCCGGTGGCGTTGGCGACGGACGATCTGGGAATTTCGCGCTCCGAAATGACGCGCGAATATGCCAAAGCCGTCAGCGATCACGGCCTGGATTATCGGCAATTGAAACGTTTGGCGCGAAACAGTCTGGAACACGCTTTCATTGGCGGCGGCAGTTTGTGGCGAGACGCCAGTCGTTTTTTGCCCGTTACGGTTTGTCAGTCGGCATTGCAAAGCGCAACTCCGTCAGCGGCTTGCCAGTCGTACCTGAACGCCAACGCACGCGCCAAACTGCAATTGGAACTGGAAAAGTCGTTCGCGCAATTTGAAAAAAGTTGCTGCGGAGATTCCACAAAATAAATTTCGATACCACAATGATTCACGCTCAAGACATACCATTGATTGATGACATTGCCGCCGGTTCGCTGGCTGAAGATATGGGGCGCGGCGACATCACGTCGCGCGCGACGGTGAAACCCGGCCAACAGGCGCGCGGAAACTTCATGGCCAAACAGGAACTGGTGCTGGCCGGATTGGAAGTCGCCGATGCCGTGTTCATGCATCTAGACCCGTATCTGGAAGTCGAAACGACCGCCGTTGACGGCGAATTGTTGCCGGAAGGAAAAGTTTTCGCCCGCGTCGTCGGTGATGCGCAAATGCTGTTGGCCGCCGAACGCGTTGCGCTGAATTTTCTTCAGCGCCTTTCCGGCATCGCCACGCTGACCCGCAAATACGTTGAAGCCGTTGCCGGAACCAACGCCAAAATCGTAGACACGCGCAAAACCACGCCAGGACTTCGTCTGTTGGAAAAATACGCCGTGCATGTCGGCGGAGGTCACAACCACCGGATGGGATTGGATGACGGTGTGCTGATCAAAGACAACCACATCGCGTTGGCGGGCAGCGTGACGACCGCGGTCGCTCGCGCCAGGGAAGCCGCCGGGCATTTGCATAAAATCGAAGTCGAAGTTGCCACGCTCGATCAAGTCACAGAGGCTCTGAAAGCCAAAGCGGACATTTTGCTGCTCGACAACATGTCGCCGGAGATGATTCGCCAGGCCGTTGCGCTGGTCGTCGCGCACGAGCCAAATGACCGGCGCACCTTGCTGGAAGCTTCCGGCGGCATCACGCTTGCCAACGTCCGCGAGTACGCCGAAGCCGGAGTGGATTTGATTTCCATCGGCGCGCTGACGCATTCGGCTCCGGCGGTGGATATTAGCTTTAAGATCAAACCTGTTTAAGGTGGTCGGTTGCTGGTGGTCGGTGGTCGGTTGAAAAACCTAGTCCACCGACTACCGACTACCGACTACCGACTACCGACTACCGACTACCGACTACCGAAAAATGATTACTTACAACGACATCCTAGCCGCTCGCCAACGCATTGCGGGCGTAGCCCATCGCACGCCGGTTTTGACTTCGCGGCAGTTCAATGATCTCGTCGGCTGCGAAGTGTTTTTCAAAGCCGAAAACCTGCAACGTGCCGGAGCTTTCAAATTTCGCGGCGCGTACAACAAGATCGCTTCGCTGGCCGACGAAGAGCGCAAACGCGGCGTGCTGGCGTTTTCCTCCGGCAACCACGCGCAAGCGACGGCGCTGGCGGCAAAGCTGTTTGGCATTCCGGCAGTAATTGTCATGCCGCACGATGCTCCGCAGATCAAAGTCAACGGCACGCGCGGATATGGCGCGGAAGTCGTCTTTTACAACCGTTACACCGAAAGCCGCGAAGGCACAGGCGAGCGCATCAGCCAGGAACGCGGTCTGGTGCTGGTTCCGCCGTTTGACGATGATTTGATTATGGCCGGGCAGGGAACTGCCGCCGTGGAATTGTTTGAAGATGTGCCGGAGTTGGATTTTCTGCTCAGCCCGTGCAGCGGTTGCGGATTGCTGGCCGGGTTGGCGGTTGCCACCAAACATCTTTCCCCGTCAACGAGAATCTTTGGCGTCGAACCCGAAGCCGGGAATGACACCTGGCAATCCATGCGCAAAGGAGAGCGCGTCGAAATCGAAATTCCCAAAACGATTGCTGATGGTTTGCAAACACCTTCACCGGGAAAACTGACGTTTCCCATTGTCAAAGAACTGGTCGAAGACATTTTGCTGGTGAGCGATGACGAATTGATCGCCACGATTCGGTTCATTCTGGAGCGCATGAAGGTGCTGGTCGAACCTTCGGGCGCCGCCGCCGCCGCCGCAGTGTTGCATCGCAAACATGATTTCGGCGGCAAGCGCGTCGGCGTAGTGCTTTCCGGCGGCAACGTGGATTTGGCCAAACTCGCCGATTATTTGAACGCCGTATAGTGGTTACAAATCTAGTCTGGAAAAGTCGTGTGCAGCGATCACAAGCTTGATTTACGTCATCAAACGGCGTCGCCTTGCCTTGAGCAGCAGACAGTTTCCAATCATCGCCGACTTCAATCCGAGCGGAAGGTGAGATTGTTCAGCACTTTCGTCTTGCCGAAAGTCGTCACCTGATCGGGCAGCGCCGTGAAGTTCGCATCGGTAATGTTTTGTTTCAATCCAAGATACGTGCGGCTGGAAGAGGCAAACACATAACCGCTGAGCGACGGCGTGACGGTGTAATCCAGTCCGTTCGGCAAACCTGTGAAACTCAGTCCTGTCCAATATGAGGGCGAAGCTAGAGCTATCGTCAAGTTTTGGAATCAGGTGAAGCTGCTTCCGGTTCAAGCAGTTTAGCCGCAACGAACTGCTCCGTTGTTTTTGGAGATCAAGATGGACAAAGAAGAGCGACTTTCATTTCTTAAAACTGTTCGACGACTTTTGGATGATGGTAGACGCTTTTAAACAGGAACACGTCTGAAATTCCCAACCGCTGGGAAGTATGGTTTTGCAGCGCTATAGTTGCCAATAATTTTGACAGTGTTGTAGGCAATGGCCTAGACTGCGCCGGTCATTGCGATAGATCATCAACAAGCCAATGACAGTTTGAAATGTGACGTGGCGATTTCAGCGACTTGCTCCACGGAAAAAACTGCTAAAGAGCGTTCACGAGTTCCCAAGTTTTCAGCGGAAACCCTGGCGTTGTTTTAGCGCCGGGGTTTTTCTGTTTGGAAAATCAAAAGGCAAAAGGCAAATCTCAAAAGTCAAAAATGATGAATGCAGAGCTTTTGCTTTTTGACTTTTGCTCTTTGCCTTTTGATTTCAAGTCGTTGTTTTGCCTGAAACCAACTCAACCCAAGGAGAAGAACAAATGGCTGACGAGACTCCCAACTATCAATTCAACACGATTGCCGTGCATGGCGGACACGATGGCGACCCGGCGACGAAATCGCGCGCGGTTCCGATTTATCAAACGACTTCGTACCTGTTCGACAGTGCCGAACACGCGGCCAGCCTGTTCGGTTTGCAGGAATTCGGCAACATTTATTCACGCATCATGAATCCGACGGTGGATGTGCTGGAAAAACGCATCGCTGCGTTGGAAGGTGGAGCGGCTGCGTTGGCGTTTTCATCTGGACAGGCGGCGGAAACGCTGGCGATCATCACGCTGGCCAATGCCGGAGATGAAATTGTTTCGACGACTTCGTTGTATGGCGGAACTTACAACCTGTTTCATTACACGTTGCCGAAGCTGGGCATCACAGTTCGTTTCGTTGACGCCGAAGACGAAGCCGGTTTGCGCGCGGCGATCAACGACAAAACCAAGGCCATTTACACCGAAACCGTAGGCAATCCGAAGCTGGACATTGTGGACATTGAACGGCTGGCCAAGGTCGCGCACGAAAACGGATTGCCGTTGATGATTGACAATACGACGCCTTCGCCTGCGTTGTGCCGCCCGATTGAACACGGAGCCGACATCGTCATTCATTCGCTGACGAAATTCGTCGGCGGGCACGGCACTTCGATTGGCGGTTGCATTGTGGATGCGGGCAAATTCGACTGGAAAGCTTCGGGGCGTTTTCCGGGCTTCACGACGCCTGATCCGTCGTATCACGGATTGGTGTATGCCGATGCCTTTGGGCCGCTGGCGTTCATCTTGAAATGCCGCGTCGAAGGATTGCGCGACATCGGCGCGTGTTTGTCGCCGTTCAACGCCTTCCTGATTTTGCAGGGAGCCGAAACCCTGCATCTGCGCATGGAGCGGCATTCGCAAAACGCGCTGGCGGTGGCGCAATACCTGGCGAAACATGCGCAAGTCGAATCGGTCAATTACGCCGGTCTGGAATCCAGTCCGTACCACGCGCGCGTGCAGAAATACATGCCGAACGGCGCAGGCGCGCTCGTGACCTTCAACATTCGCGGCGGATTGGAAGCCGGCAAGAAGTTCATCAATTCGACGAAACTGTTCAGCTTGCTGGCGAATATCGGCGACGCCAAATCGCTGGTGATTCATCCGGCCTCGACGACGCATTCGCAGTTGAGCCAGGAAGAGCAGGCTTCGACCGGCGTCACGCCCGGATTGGTGCGTTTGTCCGTCGGCATCGAAGACATCCGCGACATCATCGCCGACATTGACCAGGCGCTGAAAGCTGCTGCTTAGGTCCGAGGAAATAAATCCACGAAGGACACGAAGAAGCACGAAGATTTTCCAAACAGGATGTGCAGGATTTTTTTTCAGGATTGACAGAATAATGAGTCAATCCTGTTCATCCTGAAACGAATCCCGTCAATCCTGTTTTGGTTTTTGCCGTTCTCTTCGTTGAACTTCGTGGATTTGATTTTTCACTATGTCTGAAGTGATCCAGCCAACTTACGAAGGCGATTTCATCTTCGCCACCAATCAACCTTTTCAACTGATTTCCGGCGGATCGTTGCAACCCGTCACGCTGCATTACGCGGTATATGGCAAGCTGAATGAACGCCGGGACAACGCGATTCTGGTGTGTCACGCGCTGAGCGGTTCGGCGCGCGCGGCGGATTGGTGGGCGCAATTGTTTCAATCGCCGGATAATCCCGAAGGCGTATTTGATCTGGAACGCGATTTTGTCGTTTGTTCCAACCTGATTGGTTCTTGTTATGGTTCGACAGGACCGGCGACGATCAATCCGGCGACGGGGCGTTCATTTGGCAAGGACTTTCCGCTGGTGACGGTGCGCGATTGGGTTCGCGCGCAAGCCTTGTTGCTGGATCACCTGCGGATTGAACGGCTGCGCGCGGTCGTCGGAGCTTCGATTGGCGGAATGCAGGCGATGCAATGGGCGATTGATTTTCCGCACCGCGTTGCGCGGTGCGTCGCCATCGGAGCCGCTCCGCTGACGGCCATGGGGTTGGCGTTGAACCATTTGCAACGGCAGGCGATTTTCAATGACCCGGTAACAGGATTGGCAACGGCGCGGGCCATTGCGATGCTGTCTTATAAATCCGACAAGCTCTTTGACGAACGCTATGCCCGCCGACCGAATCGCAACGGCGAAGACCCCATGCGTTCGCTGGCGGAACGTTACGACATTGGCGGCTATCTGGATTACCAGGGCGAAATCTTCACGCGGCGCTTCGATCCGAATTCGTATCTGGTCATCACCAAAGCGATGGACAATTTTCATCCGGCCAACGGCTATGAATCCGAAGCGGCGGCGCTGGCTCGCATTCAGGCGAAAATGTTGATGATTGGAATTTCGTCGGATTGGCTGTTTCCACCCGCCGAAGTTCGCAGTCTGACGGAACGAATGCAGGCCGCCGGAGTGAATGCCGAATACGCCGAAATCATTTCCGACCACGGCCACGATGGTTTTCTGGCGGAGCCGCATTCGCTGTTGCCGTTAATTCGCCAAACGTTGGGATGAGGTGTTCAGTTTATGCAATTGCCCGTCGCGCTTCGCAGCGCCATCGAACAGGAACTTTCAGCCGTCAGCTTCAGTTCGCTGATTGCCGCCGCCCGCGAACTTTCTGACCGATACCGACAACAGAAAAAAACTGACCGATTCATCACCACCAATGAACAGCGGCTGGCTTACGTAGCTGTGCGAATGCCGGCGACCTTTGCTGCCGTCAGCAAAGCGTTGTCGCAACTCAACGAAGAATTTTCGCCGGAAAGTTTGTTGGATTTGGGAGCGGGAACCGGCTCGGCGGCTTGGGCGGCTGCTGCGCAGTTTGATTCGTTGCGGCGAATCACATTGGTCGAACAGGATCGCGGATTGATCGAACTGGGGCGCCGACTGGCTGAACAATCCGAAACTTTACGAACGTCCAATTGGCAAGCGGCGAATTTGCGAACGCAGGCGGAATTCGATTCGCATGATCTGGTGGTGTGTTCTTATTCGCTCGGCGAAATTGAAGCGGGAGCGGCTGGCAAGATTCTCAACGCCGCCTGGAGGGCGACAAAACAGGTGTTGGTGATTGTTGAACCCGGAACGACGAAAGGCTTTGCGACGGTTCGATCCGCGCGGGAACAATTGATCGAAGCCGGAGCTTTTCTCGTTGCGCCTTGTCCGCATCAAGCTGCCTGCCCGATGCCATCAATGGGGGAAGATGAAACCAACTGGTGCCATTTTGCGGCGCGGTTTGATCGCACATCGTTGCATCGGCGATTGAAAGGCGGATCGCTGGGGTATGAAGACGAAAAGTTTTCGTATATCGCAGTTGCCAAACATCCTGTCACGACCGCAACCGCGCGGGTTCTGCGCCATCCGCTGCATCATCCGGGAGTCATTCAGCTTCAACTCTGCACGCCGGATGGATTGCAAACCGCCAAAATCACCAAGCGCGACAAGGAAGTCTGGAAACGCGCGCGCAAAGTTGATTGGGGCGATGGCTTCTATAGAATCGCCAGCCCAGAAGGAGAATTCCCATGATTGAACTTGATGGCCAATCATTGTCGCTGGCCCAAACGGAAGCCGTTGCCAATGGTGAGCCGGTTTCGCTTTCCGCCGAAGCGCGTAGACTCATGGAAGCTTCGCGTCGCTTTGTCGAACAGATCATCGCGCGCGGCGAAGTCGTTTACGGCATCAACACGGGCTTTGGCGCGTTGTCAGAAGTCACCATTCCCAGCGACGAATTGCGCGAATTGCAGATCAATCTGGTTCGTTCGCACGCTTGTGGCGTAGGCGATCCGCTGCCGGAAAGAGTTTCTCGCGCGATGTTGCTGCATCGAGCCAATGTGCTGGCCAAAGGATTTTCCGGTTGTCGTCCGCTGGTTGTGGAAACCCTGATTGCGATGTTGAACAACGGCGTGCATCCGGTAATTCCGGCCAAAGGTTCGGTCGGAGCTTCTGGCGACCTGGCGCCGCTCGCGCACCAGGCGTTGGTCGTCATCGGCGAAGGCGAAGCCTTTTATCGTGGGGAAAGAATGCCTGGCGGCGAGGCCATGCAACGAGCAGGTGTCGAACCGTTGCTGTTGGAAGCCAAAGAGGGGTTGGCCTTGCTCAACGGGACTCAGGCGATGACGGCGACTGGCGGTTTGGCGCTGGTTGATGCCTGGAAATTGGCCAACGCCGCCGATGTGATTGGCGCCATGACGCTGGAAGCCTTGCGCGGAACGCCGGTCGCGTTCGACGAAAAAATTCACGCTGTTCGTCCGCACAAAGGCCAGCGAGAAAGCGCACGCCGATTGCGCGAATTGATCGAACACAGCGAAATCCGCGAATCGCATCGCGACAAAGCCGCCGATCCGCGAGTTCAAGATGCTTATGCGCTGCGTTGCATGCCGCAGGTTCATGGCGCGGTGCGAGATGCGCTGGCTCATGCGCGGCACGTTGTCGAAGTTGAAATCAATTCGGCAACGGATAATCCGCTTGTTTTTGCTGAAGCCGGTGAAGTGTTGTCCGGGGGCAATTTTCATGGCGAACCGGTTTCGCTGGCTTACGATTATGCGGCGGTGGCGGTGGCTGATCTGGCGACGATTTCCGAACGTCGCGTTGAACGTTTGGTGAACCCTGCGTTGTCCGGCTTGCCAGCATTTTTATCGCCGCATCCGGGAACGAATTCCGGTTTGATGATCGCGCAGGTTACGGCTGCGGCGTTGATTGCCGAAAACAATGTGCTGGCGCATCCAGCCTCGGTCTTTACGCTGCCGACTTCGGCGAATAAAGAAGACCATGTTTCGATGGGAATGACGGCGGCGTTGAAGCTGGCGCAGATTGTCCGCAATGTCGAAACAGTGCTGGCGATTGAATTGCTCTGCGCGGCGCAAGGGCTGGAGTTTTTGAAACCGTTAAAGCCGGGACCAAAGCTGGCGTCTGTTTATCAACGAGTCCGCGAACGTGTGCCCGCGTTGGAACGCGACGCGCAGTTGTCCGGTTACATCGAATCGCTCGTGCCGCTGGTGCGCGAGCTTGGGTAATTCAATGTGCTCGATCAAACAGGTAGTTTGTCTGGCCGCGTTTGGCATTTTGTTATTGGGCATTTCCGCTGCTTCCCAACAGTCGGCGGAGCAATTGCTGCGACAGGCGCGCGCGGAATTCGACCAACGTAATTTTGCCGAAGCTGCCGTCAATGCTCGCCGTGCGCGCGAAGCCGATCCGAAATTGGTCGAAGCCTGGAAACTCGGCGGACTGTCGTTGCAACTGACGCAACAGTACGAACAGGCTGAGCGCGTGTTTGAAGACGCGCTGAAGTTTTTTCCCAACGATGCCGAGTTGTGGTTTTATCTGTCGCGCGTGCAGTTTCTGCAATCTTCGCTGGCGAAGTCTGCGGTTTCGGCCAAACGCGCAATTGAACTGAAACCTGATTCTGCGGACGCGCATACACAATTGGCGATGACGTTGGATGCGTTGAACGAAGTCGAAGCCGCCCTGACGAATTACCGCCGAGCGATGGAACTCTGCCGCCAGCAAAAACGAATCCAGCCGGTGACGTTTCTTTACGCCAGCCAACTGCTTCTCAAGCTCGGACAGTTGAACGAGGCAGCGAATGCGATTTCCGAAATCATCGCGGTTGATCCGAAATCCAGCCAGTCGCTTGCGCTGCGTGGCCTGGCTTACGAAAGGCTAGGGAAGTTGGCCGAAGCCGAAAAGGATTACCGGCAAGCGGTGGCAATTGATGGCAACCCGACGGCAAAGGCTGCGCTGGAACGATTGAAAGCAGGTGTGGCTGTGACAGGGGGACGGAGAGACGGAGAGATGGAGAGACGGAGCGACGGGGTGAAATTCAAGGATGTGGCGAAAGAAGCCGGATTGAATTTTACTTTGCGGAATTCAGCTTCGACACGAAAGTATCAGGTGGAAACGATGACTGGCGGTGTGGCGGTGATTGATTTCGACGGCGACGGTTGGGAAGACATTTATTTCGTCAACGGCGCCGAATTGCCCGCGATGAAAAAATCGTCGCCGCAGTTTTGGAATCGTTTGTTTCGTAACAACCGGCGAGGTGCTTTTGAGGACTTGACGGAAAAAGCCGGAGTTGCTGGCGCAGGCTTTTCGATGGGCGTTGCCGTGGCCGATTACGACAACGATGGTGACGCGGATATTTTCGTCGCCGGGGTTCATCACAACATTCTGTATCGCAACGACGGCGGACGGTTCAGCGACGTGACGGCGAAAGCTGGATTGACGAACACCAAATTCTGGTCGGTGGCCGCGGCCTGGTTCGATTACGACAACGATGGCGACTTGGACTTGTTTGTCGCCAATTACTGCAAATGGCATCTGGACGCCGATCCTTACTGTGGCGCAATGAAAGAAGGTTGGCGCACATATTGCTTCCCTGACAAATACGAAGGCTTGCCGAACCAGCTTTTTCGCAACAACGGCGACGGCACGTTCACGGACGTTTCCGCGTCGAGCGGCATCGGCAAACACATCGGCAAAGGCATGGGTGTTGCCGTGGCCGATTACGACGACGACGGTTTGATGGACGTGTTTGTCGCCAACGACACGCTGCCGAATTTTTTGTTTCGCAACCTCGGCAATGGGAAGTTTGATGAAGTCGCTTTACAGGCAGGCGTGGCGGTCAACGATAGCGGTCGTCCGGTTTCCAGCATGGGAGTGGATTTCCGCGATTACGACAACGACGGGCGGCCTGATTTGATTTTCTCCGCGCTGGAAGGCGAAACCTTTCCGCTGTTTCGCAATCTGGGCAAGGGATTTTTCGGCGACGTGACCTGGTCGAGCGGCGTTGGCGCGGCGACTGTCAAACGCAGCGGCTGGAGCCTGGGGCTTTTGGATTTCAACAATGACGGGTGGAAGGATGTGTTTGTCGCCAATGCGCACGTCAACGACAACATTGAACTTTACAACGAACAAACCTATCGCCAGTCGAACAGCTTGCTGATAAATCTGGGCAACGGCAATTTCAACGATGTGACATCATCGGTTGGCGCTGAGTTTCAAACTCGCCGGGCGCATCGCGGAGCGGCATTTGCGGATTTCGACAACGATGGAAAAGTTGACGCGGTGACGACTTCGTTGAACGAAGCGGCGGAATTTTGGCGAAATGAATCGCCGGGCGAAAATCATTGGTTGAAGTTGAAGCTGATAGGCGCGCGCAGCAATCGCGACGGCATCGGCGCAAAGATCAAATTGGTGACTGCCGACGGCAAAACGCAATTCAATCACGCGACGACGAGCGTCGGTTACGCTTCATCCAGCAGCCGTATTGTTCATTTTGGGTTGGGGAAAGAAAGTTCAGTGAAGTTGATCGAAATTCGCTGGCCAAGTGGCGTTCTGCAAAATTTGCGTGACGTAAAACCAGATCAGCTTGTCGAAGTCAGAGAAACATCCGCCAGGTAATACAAAAATGGGCGCAAAGAATCTTGATGAATCTTTGCGCCCATTTGTGTGCTTCGTGGAGAGAAGCTGTTTAGAAGATGATCTTTCCGGCCAACTGAATATGGCGCGGGTAAGCGACGGCGGTGTTGCCAGCATTGCGCGGGAACAGGCTGCCGAAGTTGCGATCATCCGGGTTGTTGGTGAAATGGTGAACGCCATACGAGTAAGTGTTCGTGAAGTTGAACATCTCGACGCGGAATTGGAAGCCGATCTTTTCGGTGATCTTCGTCATTTTGTTGAACGACAAATCGGCGGAGGGCGGCGAATGCAGCCGAACGGTCGAGCTGCGGAACGAAGTGAAGCGCGGGGCGAAATTCGGCACGCGAATCATGTCAACGTTTGCCAGCGAACAGCCTTCCAGATTGGCGCTGAAGCTTTGCAATGCCAGTGTGCCGTTGTCGAGCATGCGCGCAGCGCAAACCGAACGCACGGCAGGGTTGGCTCTGTCCGGGTAAGTGCGGAAAGCCCAGACCTGATCCGAACCTTTCCAGTCTATGTTTTTCAAGTAAGCGTCGGGGTTGATCCACATGATGTTGCCATTCAAATCCCAGGGACGGCCTGATTGCCATTGCATAATCAGGCTGGATTGCCATCCGCTGAAAATCTTGCTCAGAAATCCATTGCTGAAGTTGAGCAGTTTCTGGCCTTCGCCGAATGGCAACTGATAGACCATTCCCGCCGTGAATCGGTGCGGGCGATCCGCCAAATAGAGGCCACGTTGTGTGATTCCTCTTTGCAAATCGTTGAATCCCCACTCTTCGATCTGCTTGGAGAAGGTGTAGGTCGAAGTGATGTTCAATCCGCGGGTGGCGCGTTTTTCAAACGTCACCTGCACCGAGTTGTAATCAATGCGGCCGTCGTTGCGCGTCACTTCTGTGAATGCGGGGAAGTGCGGGTATGGACGCGCAAGTTGGAAGCGCGACAGACCGGTCGCCGTAAAGTGGTTGGTTCCAGCAAACGGAGCCAGGCCACGGAAGGGGTTGGGTAGCTGCTCATTGCAGAACACCGGATTGCCGCCTTCCAGCGGATTGCATTTTTGACGGAACGCCAAATCCGGTTCGTTGAATGGGCGAGTGGTTTGCAATTTCAACGTTCGATTTCCGACATAAGAAATTTCCAGTTTCGATTCCCAGGGCAATTGATACTGGAATCCCAGCGAAAACTGATGAACGTACGGAACCTGGAATTGCGGATTGACGAAGTTGAACCCGCGTCCGAGGAAAGTTGATGCTCCGCCAGATGCTCCGGGCGGCTTGGCAATGCCTGATGGAAAGGGATTGCTCAGAATGTCCCCAATCGGCGTTCGCCCACCGTCATTTGAATTGATGATCGGCGTGCTGATCGAGAATCCGTTGAATTGCATGTAATCGTTGTTGGGGTTGACGAAATACAACCCCCAACCGCCGCGCATGACCAGTTTGTCTTTCAGCAGATAGGCGAAGCCGAGTCGCGGTTGCACATTGTTCCAATCAATGTCCGCCGCGATGCGCGGAATGTCGCCTACGCCAGCGAAATTCAGTCCGCCTTTGAGCTGCGGGAGATCTGGAAACTGAGTGCGATTAATCAATGAGTTTGCCGGATTGGTGACATTTGGGTCGAAACCGCGATTCAAACGATCATACCGTTCGTTTGGCGCGACATTGACATCCCAGCGTACGCCCAAATTGATCGTCAGCCGACGGTTGAACTTCCAATCGTTCTGGAACCACGGCGCGTAATACTTGCCGAGCGTAGTCGGAAAAAGGTTGAAATCCGATTGGCCGCCGACATAACCGAGCAGGAACGAAGCGATGGAATCGCCGCTGTTCGGGTCGCCTTGATCGAAACGCGCCTGAGTGAATCCGCGCGTGCCGGTAATCAGAAACGGACTGCCTTCGTTGCGTGTGATGAATTGCGTCCAGCGCATATCCACGCCAGCGCGCCAGGTTTGCGAGCCGCGAATCCAGGTGATGCTGGGGTGCGAAGCGATGGTGTTGGTGATGTTGTTGCCGCGAAACCGTCCCAGCGCGTTGTAATCGGCAAACGTATAACGTCCGAAAGACGTAATGCCGGGAACCTGACTGACCAGGCTGGGTGAAAAACCAAGCGTGGTTTTGTCGAATCCGATGTTGCCTTCACCGAAACCGTCTTCGATAAAGCGGTTGAACGAAGCTCGGAAGTTGAAAATAAATGTCGGCGAGAAAGTCGCCAGATGGTCAACCACAAAAGCGTCGTTGATGCGTTTGAACGGTTGTTGACCATCTTGTCCGGGACCGCTGAACACGCCGTTGGTGTTGCGATCTTCCGTGCGGTCGTTTTGGGCGAAGCGGACGTACATCCGATGTCTCTCGTTGAACTGCTGGTCAATTTTGAAAACATAGTTGAAGAAAGCGTCCGTCGCCGGAATTGGCAGGAACAGATTGCTGCGGGCATATCCCGCCACCGGATCGCTGCGGTTGGCTTTGGGTTGAAAACCCAGAATCTTTTTCGCAATCGGGTTGATGCGATTGGCCGGAATGATGTTGTTGGGGAACGGATCGCGCCGCCATCCACCGGGCGCTGTGGAATCCGCGCGACCGGTCAAAGGATCGTAAATGATGATCGGGCGTCCGGCTCCATCTACCAACTTGCTGAAATCTCCGTCCAGCATTTCCGGCATCGGCACCGACAGGACAAGCGGCGAAGGAACGCCTTCGCGGTAACCTTCATAGTTGAACATAAAGAAGGTTTTGTCTTTGCCGTTGTACAGCCAGGGAATGTAAACCGGACCTTCGACCTGGAAACCATATTGATCGAGCCAGTGTTTGGGCCTGGGGCGATTGGTGGCATTGAGCCGGAAATCATTGGCGTCCAGCCATTCCCGGCGCATGAATTCGTAGATCGAACCATGAAAAGCGTTGGTTCCGCTTTTCAGGTTGACGTTGATGATGCCGCCCGTCGTTTTGCCGTACTGAGCGTCATAAGTGTTCGTCATGATCTTGAAATCCTGCACCGAATCCACCGGTGGCACATAAGCGATGTTGTTGCTGCCCGCTTGTCCGTTGTTGGGAGCGCCGTCCAGCAGGAATTCGTTGCCGCGTATCTGGCTGCCGTTGATCGTCCAATCAGCGATGGCGCCGTTGTCGAAGGGGCGTTGCCAGATCGAGGCTCCGTAAAAATTCACGCCGGCTGTCAACACGCCAAGCATGAAGGGATTGCGCGCATTGAGCGGCAGTTCGACGACTTTCTGGCGGTCAATGACGCCGCCGCGATCCGCCGTGGCGGTTTCAATGACGGCTGCTTCGCCGGTGATAGTCACGCTGTCGCTGACGTTGCCGGGTTCAAGCGAAAAGTCGAATGTCGCTGCCTGCGAAATAACAAGCTCGATGTTGTCTCGAGTGGCTTTTTTGAAGCCTGTGGCTTCGACTGTAATCGAATAAGCGCCGGGGCGCAGGAAAGGGACTCTGTAATTGCCTTCGCTGTTTGTGGTCGCAGTTGAAACTTCGTTGGTGCCTATGTTTTTAACTGAGACTTGCGCGTTGGGGATTGCCGCTCGATTGGCGTCAGTGATGCGACCGGTGACGGTCGCTCGGAAATCCTGAGCCAAGCCCGAAGTTGCAAGTAACAATAAGCTGAAAACCAGATGAGTCGAGAGTCGGAACGTTCTGGCCATGGGTAACCTCACTTTGATCGGGGCGATTGATTCGCCACTGAGTTTATGGAAAACCGGAGTATGGGACTCGCGGTAGCGGAATACCCCACAGGTCTGACTGTGGGGGGCAAAACAAAAAACACAGTGAATCAAAATTTGGATCAGAAAAGCTCAGGTTATGAGTTAGTGGTAAAACCACTTTTTGGCAGGCGGATTATGTTTCGAGATGGTTATACCGTCAAGCAATGCGATGACAGATCAGAAAAAATCTGAAGTTTGAGTGGTTTTGGCGAGTTTGGTGGATCAAGCTCGCCAAATCCATTCGTCATTGACGGTGAAAGTTTAATTGCCGCCTTTTTTCCGTTTCTGGACGGATTTGGTGGAGTGAGTAGCGGGCAACTCGGATTGTTTATTGGCAGCCGAAACTGCCGATGGCGAGACCTGGGCAATGACGCCCAAACTGGAAAGTCCAAATCCGACCAGAGTCAGAATGGCCAGGAACATCGCCACAAAAACGGCAAAGCTGAACAAGCCTTGAAGAACGCGAACAGGGTTTGCGTTTCGATACGATTTCGCATCGAAACTCGATGTTTGACGGTTCAGAAATGCCTGATACCGGGCGTGTGAGCCGGACACCCCTGCCCGGTCATCAGCCGTGATTTCGCGCGCAACTTCCTGATCGGTTGCGCCGGATAAAATGGACAATGGTTGTGATTTCATCTCAAGCCTCCTTCCTGACATGACTAGGGAACAGAACGGAATAAACCCACGAGCAACTTGAAGACACACTGCGGGGCAAGATCGGGGCGCAAGATGGGGCACAGGAGCCGAATGCGAGGTTTGGGGCTTAAAGTCGCTGGCTTCAGATCATCGCGTGGATGCGCAATGAAAAATTGTTCAGTTGGTTTTCAAAAGTCTCAGGATGCGTGTGTGTGAATGTGTCAAATGGCTGTCAAAAGTGGAGCAATAACTTCGCCTGACTGTTTGTCGCCAGAAACCACTTTTGGTTGTTGAGATGCTTTTTCATTCAGGGGGAATTGCTGTAATTGACGGGCGGATAATAAAAAGGCTTTGCCGGTCTGTCAATCTTTGTTCGGCTCTGACTGGTTTTGTCGAGCGATTGATGGAATTCAGCAGGGCGGTTTGCATCCTGGAGGCTTTGAATTAGTATGCGGTCTCGCCTTGGAATCCCTTCCGCAAAAAAGACTGATCACAAGTTGGAGGTTTTCAGCAGTGAGAACACATTGGCATCGGTTTTCGCTTTTTTTCCTGACAGTTGTGTTGTTGGTTGGTTTGTCGGCATTGCGACCGCAGGCGGTCACCAATGAACGTCTGGCTCAGGGAAAGCTCGCGCGCGATTACATTCAGGCCATGGAGTTGGTGCGCGAAAATTACGTGCAGGAAGTGGATTACGAAATGCTGACGACGGCGGCCATTTCCGGCATGTTGCGCGTGCTCGATCCGCACTCGAATTTTTACGACCGAAAAGCATTTGAAGAAATGCGTATGGAACAGCGCAGCCAGTATTTCGGCATCGGCGCTTCCATTCAATCGCGGCATCGCGGCGTGTACATCATGGAAACGTTCAAAGACACGCCCGCCGCTCGCGCCGGATTGCGATACGGAGACCAGATCATCAAGGTTGACGGCGAAAGCACCGAAACCTGGAATTCAGACAAAGTCCGCGATCATTTGCGCGGCGAACTCGGAACCGAAGTCAAAGTCACCGTTCTGCGCGAAGGCGCTCCGCAACCGCTGACGGTCACGCTGGAACGCGCCGCCGTGGATTTGCCCTCCATTTCCAGCCATTACCTGGTCAAACCCGGTGTCGGATACATTGCGCTTTCGCGCGGTTTTCATTCGACGACCAGCGACGAACTGAGCACGGCGATCAACAATCTGAAAGAGCAGGGAATGAACCAACTGGTTCTGGATTTGCGCGGCAATCCCGGAGGCTTTCTGGATCAGGCGATTCGCGTCGCCGACAAATTTCTGCAACGTGGACAAGTCGTCGTTTCCGTCCGCAGCCGCGAAGGCAAAGCAGGCGACAGGGATTGGACTGCCGAATCCGGTTCGCCTGAAACATTTCCGCTGGTTGTGCTGATTGACGACGGTTCGGCGTCGGCTTCGGAAATCGTCGCCGGAGCGATTCAAGATCACGACCGAGCTTTGATCGTCGGCGAACCGAGTTTTGGCAAAGGCCTGGTGCAGACAATTTATCCGCTTTCGGGCGGAACCGGATTGACGCTGACGACTGCACGCTATCTCACGCCGAGCGGGCGATTGATCCAACGCGATTATTCCAGCGGCTCGATTTACGAATACCATTTTCGCCGCTCGGCCAACGGCGATGTGAAACAGGAAGACAGAACCAAAAGCCAGATGCGCCGCACTTCGCTCGGACGACCGGTGTATGGCGGTGGCGGCATTGAGCCGGATGTCAAAATCGAACCGGGGACGATCAGCAACGAGCAGGCGGCCATTTGGACGACCGGGTTGTTTATGTTCGTTCGCAAATTGATGGCAGGAGAAATTGCCGTGGCTCCGCAGTTCAAACGCTTCGCCATCGAATTCGATCATCAGCCACAATCAGGCGAGTTTCTCGTCAATGACGATATTCTGAAAGCTTACCGCGAATTCATGAACGAATTCATCGCCCAGAATCAGTATTACGGATTGACCATGAAAATGGTGGACGATCATCTGGCCTGGTCGCGCGGCAAGATTCGGGAAGAAGTGTTGTTGGCCGCTTACGGCCTTGACACGCAACGACGCATGACCGCCGAAGAAGACGCGCAGCTTCAACGCGCGTTGTCCGAAATGAACAATTCCGCGCAGTTGGCAGACAAAGCGCGAAGAATGTCCAAAACGTCGAAGAAGTGAGCGCCGCTTGCGATATGAAGTTGTTCCAAACGATCATTGGGATACGAAAGGAAAGCGAAGATGACTAACTGGCAATTGATTATCACCCTGGCAACATTGGTGTTCGCTATTTTCGGCGCGAACTGGCTGAATTTGCAGACGCTGAAAAGTTACATTGACGCTCGCTTTGATACTCTCAAGGCTGAAATCGCTACGTTGCGTGCGGAGGTTCAAGGCGGGCATAGCGAAGTGCGCGGAGACATCGCAGCTCATCGAGCTGAAACTCGTCATTTGGCTGAAAAGGTTGAACGTCTGGATCGGCAAATGGAAGCTTTTTATAAGCCAGTCTTGCCAGGAAGCGTGAAGTAAGCTGGAGCGCCTCTCAGTCTGACCAGCGCGGATTGTAAATCTTGTAAAAGGGTTTCTCGAAACCTTGCAATCCTCAGCCAAAAGCACAAAATCCGAACTGACCGGGTTTTTCTGACGTACAGAAAATTCGCCAACCGTATTCCATTTTGATCAACCAATCAGGAGTCGAATGTATGACCAAGCCAATCTTGTCGCTGCTTCTCGTTGTGGCTTTGGCCGCCGTTTGTCTGGCGCAAAGCGAAGCCACACTGTTTCAGAAGCCCACTGTTAATCAAACCCACATCGTGTTCGTTTATGCCGGTGATTTGTGGAGCGTGCCGCGCGCAGGCGGCGACGCCAGACGATTGACCACCGGAGTCGGCACGGAAACCGATCCGTATTTTTCGCCGGATGGAACGCAGATCGCGTTTACAGGCGAATACGACGGCAATGTGGATGTGTATGTTGTGCCTGCGACGGGCGGAGTTCCGAAACGGCTGACTTATCATCCCGGCGCGGATGTTGCTGCCGGATGGACTCCCGACGGAAAGCGTGTGCTGTTCAGTTCTGCGCGGAATAGCTACGCAGGGTTTGTGCGACTGTTTACCATCGGATTGGATGGGGGCGGATTGCCGGAAGAAGTGCCGCTGCCTTCGGGCGAGCGCGGCGTGTTTTCGCCGGATGCCACGCGCATTGCGTATGAGCCGTTGAACCAATGGCAACCGGAATGGAAACGGTATTACGGCGGACAACAAGATGTCATCTGGATCGCCAAACTTTCCGATTCGACGATTGAAAAACTCCCGCGCAAAGGCGGCAATGACCGGTTCCCGATGTGGGTGGGCGACAAGGTGTATTTCCTGTCTGACCGTGACGAACGATACGCGCTTTATAGTTACGACGTGAAAACCAAACGCGTTGACTTGTTGGCGAAAGACAGTGTTTTCGACATCAAAACCGCTTCGGCCTGGAGCGGCGATGCCAAATCCTCAGCGACGATTGCGTTCGAACAATTCGGAACCATTCACCTTTTCGATCTGAAAACCAACAAAGCGCAAAAAGTGAACATTCGCGTGGCTGCCGATCAATTGGCGGTGCGTCCGCGTTTTGAACGGGTCGGCCAGCGGATTTTCAACTCGCACATTTCGCCGACCGGCGCGCGCGCAGTGTTTGAAGCGCGCGGCGAAATCATCACCGTTCCGGCGGAAAAAGGCGATCCGCGCAACTTGACCAACACGCCCGGCGTGATGGAACGCGATCCAGCGTGGTCGCCCGACGGCAAATGGATTTCCTACTTCAGCGAAGAATCCGGCGAATACGCATTGCACTTGCGCGATCAAAAAGGCGAAGGCGAAGTGAAGAAATTCGCCTTGCCGCCGACGTTTTACGCATCGCCGACGTGGTCGCCAGACAGCAAGAAATTCGCCTTCACCGACAAGAAGCTTCAGCTTTGGTATCTGGAAATTGACAAAGGCCAGCCGGTCAAAGTGGACGCCAATCCCATCGGATTCAACGAAGACGTGATGGACCCTGTCTGGTCGCCCGACAGCAAATGGATAACGTACACCAAACAGCTTCCGAATCTGCTGCGCGCGGTGTTCGTTTATTCGCTGGAAACTAGCAAGACGCATCAGCTCACCGATGCGATGGGCGATGCGCGCTATCCGGCTTTCGACCGCAGCGGCAAATATCTGTATTTCACCACCAGTACGAATCTGGGGCCGAGTATCAGCTTTGCCGATTTGTCCGGCTTTGGAAATCAGCCGACGCGAAGCGTCTATGCCATCGTGCTGCGCAACGATCTTCCTTCGCCGCTGGCGCCGGAAAGCGATGAAGAGAAGGTGACGGAAGAAAAGAAAGACGCGGCGAAGGAGGGACAGGGGGATGCGGCGAAACCAGCCACGCCGCCTGCTGGCGCTGGAACTCCGCCTGCCGCAGGAGCGGCACCTCCGGCCAAGAAAGACGAACCAACGCGCATTGATCTGGATGGCATTGACCAGCGCATCATCGCGCTGCCGATTCCCAACCGAAACTATCGAGGATTGGTCGCTGGCAAAGCCAATGTGATTTACATTCTGGAACAACCTGCCGCCGCCACAGCGCCCGGTTTCACCGTCCAAAAATACGACCTGGAAAAACGCAAACTCGACAAGGCGATTGACGGCGTCACGTCGTTTGAGCTTTCCGCCAATGGCGAAAAGGCGCTGTATCGGCAAGGCTTCGGTAGTTGGGTTATCGGTTCGACCGCAACGCTTGGAGCGCCTATGCCTCCGGGAGCGCCCGGAGGCCCCAGCATGCTGAAAACCGCCGACATGGAAGTCCGTGTGGATCCCAAAATCGAATGGCGGCAGATGTACAACGAAGCCTGGCGCAATGAACGCGATTTCTTCTACGACAAAAACCTGCACGGGTTGAATCTGGAAGAGATGAGGAAACGGTACGAACCTTATGTCGAAGCCGTCGCGCATCGCAGCGATCTGACGTATCTGTTCACGGACATGCTGAATCAGTTGACCGTCGGCCACATGTTCATCGGCGGTGGCGATCAACAACGTCCGAATTTCGTTCCCGGTGGATTGCTGGGCGCGGATTACAAGATCGAAAACGGGCGGTATCGGTTCAGTCAGGTTTACAACGGCGAAAACTGGAATCCGAATTTGCGCGCTCCGCTCACTCAACCGGGCGTCAACGTCAAAGCAGGCGAATATCTGTTGGCGGTCGGCGGGCGCGAGCTTCGCGCGACTGACAACCTGTACAGCTTCTTTGAGTCGAAAGCCGGAAAACAAGTCCTGCTCAAAGTCGGACCCAATCCCGATGGATCGAATTCGCGCGAAGTCACTGTCGTGCCGGTCGGCAACGAACAAGGTTTGCGCTATCTGGCCTGGATCGAAGGCAATCGCCGCAAAGTGGATCAATTGTCCGGCGGCAAGCTGGCGTATTTGCACATGCCGGACACGGCCAATGGCGGTTACACCAGCTTCAACCGGTACTTTTTTGCCCAGACCAACAAAAACGGAGTGTTGATTGACGAGCGCTTCAACCAGGGTGGGTTGCTGGCCGATTATGTCGTTCAACTGCTCGGTCGCCAGCAACTCAGCAACATTCATTACCGCGAAGGTGGCCAGGACGTGCCGGTTCCTGCCGGTGCGATTTACGGCCCGAAAGCCATGTTGATCAACGAAATGGCTGGTTCAGGCGGCGACGCCATGCCGTGGTACTTCAAAAAATCCAAGCTCGGTCCATTGGTCGGCAAACGAACCTGGGGCGGTTTGATCGCTTCGTTCCGTCCGCCACCGCTGATGGACGGCGGTGGACATACTGCGCCGGATGCGGCGATTTACGGATTGGACGGCGAATGGGAAGTTGAAAATGCCGGCGTTGCGCCTGACATCGAAGTCGAATTCGATCCGGCGCTCTGGCGGCAGGGACGCGATCCGCAATTGGAACGCGCGGTCGAATACTTGCTGGACGAACTGAAAAAGAATCCGCCCAAGCAATACAAACGTCCGGCATTCCCGAACTATTTCAAAAACACAACGCCCGCTCCTGCCGGTCAGGGCGGACGCGGCAATGAACGATGATGCAGTCACTTGCTGAAGATACGCCGCCTGAAATCGAGCGGATTATCATTGAAGGCTATCGCCGAATGTCAGCCGCACAGAAGCTGCAAATCATGCAGGATTTGCAGCAATCTGCGTGGTTGTTGGCGCTGGGTGAAATCAGGCGACAGCATTCGCAAGCGAGTGAACACGAACTGAAACTACGATTGGCTTCGCGCCGGATCGAGCCGGAGTTGATGCGCGCAGCTTTTGGGTGGGACCCTGATGTGGAAGGTTACTGATGGCAACAGACAATCTGAAGCAAGTGCCTGAAACCATCAGGGTTACATTGCAGATTACCGGGTTGCTGGAACAATTCGGCATTCCGTACCTGATTGGCGGTTCGGTCGCCAGCATCGTTCACGGCGAAGCCCGCCTGACCAACGGTCTCGATCTGGTAGCAGATTTACGGGAACCACAGGTTGCTGCTTTGGTTGAGGCATTGGAGGCAGAATTTTATGTGGATGACCGAGCCATCCAGCGCGCGATTCGTGAGCGTAGCAGTTTCAATCTCATTCATCTGGCAACGATGTTCAAAGTGGACGTTTTTATTCATCGCCAGGACGACTGGGCGCACGAACAGATGCGGCGTAGCGTAAGCAAGTTATTGCTTGAAGGTGATGATTCCACAATGCGTTGGGTTTCCAGCGCAGAGACCATGATTCTGCAAAAACTTTTGTGGTTCCGAAAAGGCGGGGAAGTTTCAGACCGCCAGTGGCGCGACGTGCTTGGCATGCTGAAAGTACAAGCCGGGCGTCTGGATTTCGATTACTTGAAGCAGTGGGCAGTCGCTTTGCAAATCAGCGACTTGCTCGAAAAGTCGTTACAGGAATCAGGCATGCGTCAGTAACGCATGCCGATCTGTATTGCATAGACAGGAGAAAATAATGAGAAAAGCAATTTTGATGTTGTCGCTTTTGCTGATGGCCGCAGCGGTGTTGATTTCCGACAACGGCAGTGCGGCGCAGGAACGTCCGCTGCTGGTGCGGAAACCGACGATGAATCGCACGCACATCGTTTTTCAGTACGCGGGCGATTTGTGGAGCGTGCCGCGCGCAGGCGGCGAAGCTACTCGATTGACAACGGGCGTGGGGGCGGAAGGCAATCCGATTTTTTCGCCCGATGGCCAGACGGTTGCGTTCACCGGTGAATACGACGGCAATACCGACATTTTCACCGTGCCAGCAGGCGGCGGAGTTCCCAAGCGCGTGACGTTTCATCCCGGCGTGGATGCATTGTGCAACTGGACGCCGGACGGCAAATCGCTGCTGTTTCTTTCCGAGCGCGCCAGCGAATCGCGCCGTTTCATGAAATTGTTTACCGTCGCCGCTGCGGGCGGATTGCCGACGGAATTGCCATTGCCGACCGGTCACGAAGGTTCGTTTTCGCCGGACGCCCAGAAAATTGCTTACGAACCATTGCCGCGCGCTTTCAATGCCTGGAAAAGGTATCGCGGCGGCCACGCTTCATACATCTGGATTGCCGCGCTCGCAGATTCCAGCGTTGAAAAACTCCCGCGCGAAGATTCCAACGACTTCAATCCGATGTGGGTCGGCGACAAGGTGTACTTCCTTTCCGACCGTGATGGAGCAATTACTCTGTTTGCTTACGACACGAAAACCCGCCGCGTGTCGAAACTGATCAACAACACAGGCCTCGACATCAAAGCCGCCACCGCTGCGACAACCGGCGATGCGATTGTTTATGAGCAGTTCGGTTCGCTGAACATCTTCGATCTGAAATCGAATCGCAGCACGAAGGTCAACGTGACCATCAATGCCGATCAACTGGCTGTGCGTCCGAAGTATGAAAAGGTCGGCCAGCGCATCAACAATGCGGCCATTTCGCCGACGGGCGTCCGCGCCGTGTTTGAAGCGCGCGGCGACATCATTTCGGTTCCGGCGGAAAAAGGCGATGCACGCAATTTGACCAGCTCGACCAGCGTGGCCGAACGCGATCCTTCGTGGTCGCCGGACGGCAAATGGATTGCGTATTTTTCGGATGAATCCGGCGAATATGAATTGCATCTGCGGGATCAGAAGGGAATGGGCGAGGTCAAAAAGATCAAACTCGAACCCACGTTTTATTACAGCGCGCAATGGTCGCCCGACAGCAAGAAAATCGCCTTCAGCGATAAACGCGGAAACCTCTGGTTGGTGGATGTGGAAACCGCCCAGCCGAAAAAATACGACTCGCTCACTCTGGGCTTTGGTGGTGGCGCAGGCATCAGTTGGTCGCCGGACAGCCGCTGGCTGACTTACAGCAAACCGCTGAAATCGTATTACAGCGCCGTGTATGTGCATTCGCTCGAAGACGGCAAAACGACGCAAATCACAGACGGAATGAGTGACGCCGCGACGCCTGTCTTCGACAAGAGCGGCAAGTACATTTACTTCATGGCCAGCACTGATGTCGGTCCGAAACTTTCAGGCTTCGATATGTCTTCTTACGCGCATCGCCCGACGCGCAGCATTTATGTGGCCGTGTTGCGCAAAGATTTGCCTTCGCCGCTGGCTCCCGAAAGCGATGAAGAGAAAATCGCCGAAGAGAAAAAACCTGAAGGAGCGAATGGGGGACAGGGCGATGCGGCGAAGCCTGCCGGTCAGGAAGCTCCGAAACCTGCCGACGCTGCCGCAGCCAAACCCGCTGATAAAAAAGAAGCTCCGAAGGTCACCATTGATTTTGACAACATCGGCCAGCGTATTCTGGCGTTGCCGATTCCCAACAAGAATTTTGTCGGGCTGGATGCCGGAAAAGCCAATCAGCTTTGGGTGTACGAATTCCCCGAAGGCGCGCAGGGCGTGACCATTCACAAATTCGATCTGGAAAAACGCAAACTCGACAAAGCGATGGAAAACATCGCGTCGTTTATTTTGTCTGCCAACACCGAAAAAGCGTTGTATCGAATGGGGCCGGGCTGGTTTATTGCAGCGACGGCGACGATGGGAACGCCTGCGTTCAAACCCGGCGAAGGCAAGATCAAAACCGAAGACATGGAAGTCTTTGTTGATCCCAAAGCCGAATGGCAGCAGATGTACCGCGAAACCTGGCGCATTGAACGCGATTTCTTTTACGCGTCGAATTATCACGGTCTGGACCTGAAAGCGACCGAGAAGAAGTACGAGCCTTATGTGCAAGCGCTGGTGCATCGTTCGGACTTGAATTACCTGTTCCAGGAAATGCTGGGCGAACTGACCGTTGGCCATTTGTATGTCAGCGGCGGTGACATTCCTGATCCGAAACGAGTGCCGGGCGGATTGCTGGGTGCGGATTACAAGATTGAAAACGGGCGCTATCGCTTTGCCAAAGTGTTCAATGGCGAAAACTGGAATCCGAATCTACGCGCGCCGCTCACGCAACCGGGCGTCAATGTCGTTGCAGGCGAATACCTGTTGGCGGTCAAAGGTCGCGATGTAACGGCGGCGGATGACATCAACAGTTTGTTTGAAGCCACCGCTGGCAAGCAGGTGCCGATCAAAGTCGGCCCGAATCCTGATGGCACAGGTTCGCGCGATGTCGTGGTGGTTCCCATCGCCAGCGAAGGCGCGCTTCGGAATCTGGCATGGATCGAAAGCAACCGCCGTCAAGTCGAAAAGATGTCTGACGGCAAACTGGCCTACATCTATCTGCCGGATACGGCTCAGGGCGGATACACTTTCTTCAACCGTTACTTCTTCTCGCAACTCGACAAACAGGGTGCTGTGGTGGACGAACGCTACAACAGCGGTGGCCACGCGGCGGATTACGTCGTGGATTACCTGAAGAAACCTGTCAACAGTTACTGGGCGTTACGCGACGGCGAAGATTTTCGTCAGCCCGTCGGCGCCATGCCCGGCCCGAAAGCCATGTTGATGAATGAATACTCCGGTTCGGGTGGCGATTATCTGCCGTATCTGTTCCGGCGATACGGCATCGGCCCGCTGATCGGCAAACGCACCTGGGGTGGTTTGGTCGGCATAGGCGGTTACCCGTCGTTGATGGATGGCGGCAGTGTGACGGCTCCGAACTTTGCGTTTTACACGCCGGAAGGCAAATGGGACATCGAAAATCGTGGCGTTGCGCCTGACATCGAAATTGACCTCGATCCCAAAGCCTGGCGCGAAGGCCGCGACGTGCAATTGGAAAAAGCCGTCAACTGGGTGATGGAGGAATTGAAGAAAAATCCTCCGAAGCCAGTCCAACGTCCGCCGTATCCCGATTACCACAAAGCCAATCCGATTGCTCCGGCTTCGGGTGGCCAATCGGCGAAAAACGGCAACGGGCAGCAGTAATTTACAACACGCGAACAGAACGAAGGTGGCCAGCCGTTTTCGTTCTGTTCGCAGGCTTTTGTTTTGGAGAGTTCACGATGAAAAAGATGATTCAGGTGTTTGCACTTATTTGTTTTCTTGCCAGTCTGGGATGGGCGCAGGAATCGCCGCTGCTGTTGCAGCGTCCGACCTTGAGTAAAACGCATATTGCTTTCAACTTTGCCGGAGATTTGTGGATCGTCGAGCGCGGCGGCGGCGAAGCCAAACAATTGACCACCGGAGTCGGGATTGAAACAGAGCCGGTGTTTTCGCCGGATGGTTCGCAAATCGCGTTCACCGGACAGTATGACGGCAACACTGACGTGTTTGTCGTGTCGGCGGCGGGCGGAGTTCCGAAGCGACTGACATTCCACCCCGGCGCGGATCAAGCTGTTGGTTGGACGAACGACGGCAAGAGCGTGTTGTTCAGTTCGGCGCGCAACAGTTATCAAGGGTTTCCGCGTTTGTTCACGATCGGGTCGGACGGCGCCGGATTGCCGGAAGAATTGCCGTTGCCGATGGCCGAGCGCGGTTCGTATTCGCCCGATGGCGCTTATCTGGCCTACGAACCTTTGATCCAATGGCAACCCGAATGGAAGCATTACAAAGGCGGCCAGCAGGATGTGATCTGGATTGCGCGCTTGAGCGATTCGACAATTGAAAAGCTGCCGCGCGCAAATTCCAACGACAAAAATCCGTTGTGGATCGGAGACAAGGTCTACTTCCTTTCAGATCGTAACGGCCCCGTTTCGCTGTTTTCCTTCGACACCAAAACCAAAAAGATCACGCAAATCGTCAACAACAATGGGTTGGACATCAAATCGGCTTCGGCCACTTCGGACGCAATCGTCTACGAACAGTTCGGCGCGATTTATGTGCTCGACCTGAAAACCAATCAATCGCAAAAAGTGAACATTCGCGTGAATGCGGATCTGACTTCTGTGCGCCCGCGGTTTGAACGTGTCGGCCCACGCATCAGCAACGCTGCGATTTCTCCGACCGGAGCGCGCGCCGTATTTGAAGCGCGCGGCGAAATTCTCAGCGTTCCTGCCGACAAAGGCGATGCGCGCAATTTGACCGGCACGACCGGGGTGATGGAACGCGATCCGGCGTGGTCGCCCGATGGAAAGTGGATTGCCTACTTCTCGGATGAATCCGGCGAATACGCTTTGCACCTGCGAAACCAGACAGGAATGGGCGAGGTCAAAAAAATCAACCTCGGCAATCCGCCATCGTTTTTCTATTCGCCGACGTGGTCGCCTGACAGCAAGAAAATTGCCTACACCGACAAGCGGTTGAATCTTTGGTATGTGGACATCGAAAAAGGCACGCCGGTCAAAGTGGACACCAACACGTACGACAATCCGTGGCGTGTGATGGATCCGGCATGGTCGCCGGACAACAAATGGATCACCTACACCAAGCAATTGAAAAACCGCATGTGCGCGGTGTTTGTCTATTCGCTTGAAACAGGCAAATCCACGCAAATCAGTGATGGGTTGAGCGACACGCGATTCGCGAACTTCGACAAAAACGGCAAGTACCTGTACTTCACGGCCAGCACCGATGTCGGTCCGACAACGGGTTGGCTGGACATGTCCAGTTTCCCGTATCAAACCACGCGCAGCGTTTATGTGGTTGTGTTGAAGAAAGGCGAAGCCTCGCCGCTGGCTCCGGAAAGCGACGAGGAAAAGATCGCTGAAGAAAAGAAAGACGAAGCTCCGAAGGCTCCGCCGCAAAAGAAAGAAGTCGTCGTCACGATTGATTTTGAAAACATTGACCAACGCATTCTGGCGTTGCCGATTCCCACGCGCAATTACATTGGACTGAGCACGGCGAAATCCGGGTTGTTGTTCCTGGCTGAAAGCACGGGCGGCGGAGGTTTGTTGGGCGGCGGGCCGGTGACGCTTCATAAATTCGACCTGGAAAAACGCAAGTTCGACAAGGTGATGGAGGGCATCTCTTACTTCGACATTTCCGCCAATGGCGAAAAAGCGTTGTATCGGCAGGGGCCAAACTGGGTGATCGGCAATGTTGCCAGTCTGGGAGCGCCAACGCCGCCAGGGGCACCGGGCGGTCCGAATATGGTGAAAGTCGGCGACATGGAAGTCACGGTGGATCCTAAAGCCGAGTGGCGGCAGATGTACGAAGAAGCGTGGCGTATTCAGCGCGACTTTCTCTACGACCCGAACTTGCACGGGCTCGATTACGCCGCTACCAAGAAAAAGTACGAACCGTGGCTGAATGCGGTTGGACATCGCGCCGATTTGAATTACCTGTTTGACGAAATGCTCAACAACATCGGCGTCGGCCATCACTTCGTCCGAGGCGGCGAAATTCCGCGCCCGAATTTCGTTCCCGGCGGATTGCTTGGAGCCGATTACAAGATCGAAAACGGTCGCTATCGCTTCGCGCACGTGTACAGCGGCGAAAACTGGAATCCGAATCTGCGCTCGCCGTTGACGCAGCCGGGCGTCGAAGTGAAAGACGGCGAATACCTGTTGGCGGTCAAAGGCCGCAATCTGACGGCCAATGACAACATCTATCAATTCTTTGAAGCGACGGCAGGCAAACAGGTCACGATCCGGGTCGGCCCGAATCCCGATGGCACTGGTTCGCGCGAAGTGGTCGTGGTGCCCGTCGGCAACGAAGGCGCGCTGCGCAATCGCGAATGGATGGAAAGCAATCGCCGCAAAGTGGATCAACTGAGCGGCGGCAAGCTGGCATACATTTATTTGCCCGACACTGGTGGCGGCGGATACACCAACTTCAACCGCTACTACTTTTCGCAAGTGGACAAGGAAGGCGCAGTGCTTGACGAACGTTTTAACGGCGGCGGCACGGCGGCGAATTACATCATTGATTACATGCGACGCCCGCTGATGAACAAATGGGTGACGCGCGAAGGCGAAGATTTTTCTACGCCCGCCACTTCGATCTTCGGGCCGAAGGTCATGATCATCAATGAATTCGCCGGTTCCGGCGGAGATATGATGCCGTGGTTGTTCCGCAAAGCCGGGCTGGGCAAAACCGTCGGCAAACGCACCTGGGGCGGTCTGGTCGGCATTTACGATTACCCGACGCTGATGGATGGCGGCAGCGTGACGGCTCCGCGTGTGGCGTTTTACAACCTGCAGGGCGAATGGGACGTGGAAAATTACGGCACTCCGGCAGATGTCGAGGTCGAACTCGATCCGGCGGAATGGCGCAAAGGCCGCGACCCACAACTGGAAAAAGCCGTCGAAGTCGTAATGGCCGAACTGAAAGCCAAACCGACTCCGAAATACAAACGCCCGGCTGCGTTCCCGAATTACAACACCAAGCCTTCGCCACAAGCGGGCGGCGCTACGAAACCGAGTGGCGCAAGTGGAAAACCTGCTGTGAAATCTGGCGTTCAGCGATAAGCGAATTGCCAATTTGAAACCAAAAGCGCGAGCGTTGAGTGATTTCAACGCTCGCGCTTTTCGATATTCAGTCCAGGCGAAAATTCATTGCTTGACACGATGTTGCCAGATTGGCAACATCCAGTTTGGATACTCATTGCCATGCATATTATCAGCAGAAAAAGATTGCTTGAGTTTGGGGACGAATTCCCGGAGGCGAAAGATTCGCTTGATGTCTGGTATCGCGTGGCCAAAAAAGCGCGATGGAAAAATCTGACTGAAACCAGGCAAAGTTATCCGCACGCTGATCCGTACAGAGAATGTACGCTCTTCAATATTGGCGGAAACAAATATCGGTTGATCACCAAAATCTATTACGAAGACCAGACCATTTTGATTCGTTTTGTGTTGACTCACGCTGAATACGACAAGGAGAAATGGAAAGATGATTGCAGTTGCTAAAACCAGGAAAACGACGGCGCGACGTTATGCGGATTTGCTGGCGACTGTTTTGCCGAAGCCTGTTGAATCGGAAGAGGAAAACGAGCGCGCACTTGAAATTGTCAATGGGTTAATGACTAAAGGCGAAAAGAATCTGACTGATGAGGAACGATGGTTGCTGAAAATGCTGGTGCGCTTGATAGAGGATTTTGAGGAAAGAGCTTATCCAATTGACGATGTGACTCCTGAAACGGCGCTGAAGACTTTGATGGAGGATCGCGGACTGAAACAAATAGACCTTGCTCCGCTGTTTGGCGGGCGCAGCCGCGTTTCTGATGTTTTGGCTGGCAAGCGCGAAATCAGCAAAACTCAGGCAAAAGCTTTGGCTGAATACTTCAAAGTATCAGCAGATTTGTTTATCTGATTGCTTGTGTTCCGACTCGCTCACCGATGATTAAATTTGCAGAAAAAGTAAGCCGGTTGCCACGTTTGGGCGTTGGCCTTTCGGGCGAATTCAACATTGCCGCCAAAGGCATGGATGTGAATTGGATGAAGGCGAATTACCCAAACCTGATTCACTTTTATGAATACGGCGGCGATCTGGAACGCGGCCTGGACGAAGGCGTTCGCCGATGGGCGGCGAATGGGTTGCCGACGACGTATCACTTTCTGGACATCAACCTGGAAGAAAAGATTGATCTGGATGCGCGCTGGATCGCTGAAACCAAATGGATGGCGCAGGAAATCAACGCCGCGTGGTTGTGCGGAGATGCCGGGCGTTGGCATTTTGCCGGGCGCGAACGCGGACACGGCGTATTGATGCCTCCGATCCTCTGCCGCGAATCAGCCATCGAAACCGCCGAAAGCATCGCCGAAATCGAAGCAGCCACCGGAATGACGGTGTTGCCGGAAAATCCTCCGGCAGTAATTTACCTCGGCGATTTGCACATTCTGGAGTATTTCGCGTTGGTGGCGGAGCGAGCCGATTGCGGATTGTTGCTGGATTGCGCGCACCTGGCGATTTTTCAGCAGACGCGCAATTTGCCGCCGTTGGCTGGGCTGGACAGCTTTCCGCTGGATCGCGTGGTGGAAATTCACGTCGCCGGAGGGGCTTTCGCCGAAGTCGAAGGTTATGCGTACATCGAAGACAACCATTCGCCGGAACCGTTGCCAGCGACGTGGGAAATTGTCGAATACGTTTTGCCGCGCGCCAAGAATCTGAAAGCCATTGTCTTTGAATGCGAACACAATCAGCCGGAAGAATGCGTGCCGGTGTTCGAGCGATTGAATTCGCTGTTTCCTGCCAATGTGGAATTGAGGGCGTCCGCCGGATGAGTCATCACACGCTGCAAAAATTGATTCCTCGCATGCTCTTTGACGAAGAGTTTACGGCGTCGGTGTATGCCGAACCGGAAACGACGCTGGCGGGATTTGACCTGACCGACGCGGAGCGAGCGCAATTGCTTGGTGTGGATAGTCGCGCGTGGCGTTACGATGCGTTGCGAAAGCGGCGCATGCTGCGAACGCTGGCCGAAGAGTTCAAAATTTCGACAACGATCATTCTGGCCGAAACTCGTTCGATGGCTTCGCTGGAAGCTTACTTTTCCAGTCGGTTTTTTCATGCAGCGATTCAGGATCGCGGTTCGCTGGCGCGCGGTTTTGCAGAGTTTCTGTTGGATGGATGTCAGCGCGGCGCGTGGACTTCGCCGCAGATTGCCGATGTCGTTCGGTTGGAATCCGTCATGGTTGGGTGTCGCCGTTCATTGGCGCGGGAAGGGAATGACGAACCGGCGGAATTGCCGACGACAATCAATCCGCGTGCGCGCGTCAAACTCGCCGCTGGTCACGATGTCGCCAGCTTTCAAGCCAACGTCATCGGAACCATTCAGCACGTCGAAAAATATCTGTTTGAACTCAGCCTGATGCCTGCGATGGCGTTGTGCGACGATGCGCCGAAACTCAGCGGATTGCCGCCCGTGGATTCGCAGCGAAAGGTGTATTTCCTGTTTCATCCCAGCGCCACCGGAATTTCGATGACCACTTTGGACAAAGCCGCGTATCTGGTGCTGTACGACACGAAACGACCGATTGAAATCAACACGCTGTTGGCACGACATCCCGCCAAAGCCAAAACCAGTCCGGCGGAAACCATCGTGCTGGAATGGTTGGAAGACGGCGCGTTGCGATTGTCGGATTGAGCGTTCAGCTATGGCACAGGCCCGGCCAGATTGCAGTTGTAAATTCTCGTAAAACTCGTTTTCAAACCGCAAAGTGCGCCTCTTGGTCGGCAGGCTTTTGCGTATACTTCAGCCTCAAATGCAACCAAGCCGCGACCAATCCGATTTTCCCAATGGAGATGTTATGAAACGAGTTTTTCTGTTCGTCGTGCTGACCCTGACGCTGACGGTTGTCGCGTTGGGACAAAACAACCAGATGGTGAGCCAGTTGACCATCAACTCTCAAGTGATGGGCGAAGAGCGCGTCATTCTGGTGCATACGCCTGCCAATTACGCCAATGGCAAACAACGGTATCCGGTGCTGTACCTGACTGACGGAGCCGCGCATCTTGGGCACACCATCGCCACGGTTGAATTTCTGGCGCGCGCCGGACGAATGCCCGAACTGATTTTGGTCGCCATCGCCAACACCGACCGCACGCGCGATTTGACGCCAACCAACGCCGCGATGAAACGTGACGACGGGTCACCGCTGAAACTGCCGACTTCGGGCGGAGCCGACAAATTCCTGAAGTTCATCGAAACCGAGCTGATCCCGAAAATCGAAAGCAGTTATCGCGTCGAACCCTATCGCGTGTTCGCCGGACATTCGTTCGGCGGGTTGTTCGCGTTGCACGCAATGCTGACGCGACCGGAACTCTTCAACGCTTACATCGCCGTCAGCCCGACCATGCATTGGGACAACCATCTGTTGTCGCGCAAAGCCGAAGCGTTTTTCAAAGAGCGAAAAGAACTCAATCGCACCTTGTATCTGACGCTGGCCAACGAAGGCGGCGAAGCCAAAGTCGGTTTTGAGCGCTTCAAGGCGATTTTGGCGAAGAACTCGCCGAAAGGATTTTCATTTGGCAGTGCGCTGATGGAAGACGAAGATCACGGTTCGGTCGTTTTGCCCACTCATTACGCAGGGCTTCGCAAAGTCTTTGAAGGCTGGCAATTGACGGGAACCGTCGCCGGATTGGCTCAGGTGGAAGAACACTACAAAAAACTGTCGGCGAAATTTGGTTACTCGGTTCTGCCGCCCGAAGCGATGATGAATCAATTCGGCTATCAATTGATGGGCGCAGGCAAAATGGACGAAGCGCTGGCGGTGTTCAAATTCAACGTCAAAACATACCCCGAATCGGCGAACGTGTACGACAGTCTGGCTGAGTTTTACGAAAAGAGCGGCAAACTCGACCTGGCCAAACCGAATTACGCCAAAGCCGTCGAACTCGGCTCGCAAACCAACGATCCGAATTTGCGTGTGTACAAAACCAATCTGGAGCGCGTCAGCGAAACGCTGAAGAAAACCGCCGAAGCCAAAGGAAAGTGAAAGACGGTTGGGAAACAAAAAGCGCGAGTGTTGAGTGAGACTCAAGGCTCGCGCTTTTCTTCAATTCGATGTAACTGCTCAGGGAGACGGAAAAAGAGATTACGGAACAGACGGAAATAACGGAATGGACGGAAATTTCTATTCTTTCTTTTCCGTTTGTTCAGTTATTTCCGTTTGTTCCGTCATTTTCCATGCTCTTCATTTGCAGATTTATTGTATGGGCTGAGCAGTTACAATTCGATTTTGATTAGTCTTCAGAATCATATCTGCCGACGTAAAGCCGCCCGTCGTAATCCACGATGCCGAGTTTCAATTGCTGCATCCACCCGTGACGCCCAAGCACGTTGCGTCCAAAATTGGGGTGTTCAGCAAAGTAAGCGAACAAATCCAGTTGATAACCGAATGCCAGCAAAGTCACGCTATGGCCAAATGCCCTGAAGCGTCCGGTTGCCGTACCAAACCATTCAGGTGAACCGGTTTCAATATCCAACCCAAGTCGCTCTCCGATTTCACGCTCGAAGATGCAGTATGCTGCGCCGGTATCGAGTTTTGCCTCAAGCCTTATCCGTCGTTCGCCAATCAAAGAGATGGGGACTGAGATACCAGCCTCTCCGGCATCGTATTGATGCAACGTTTCGAAGTGCAGCAACAAGTCCATCTACCAACCTCCGAAGGGCAAAGCGTCAACCGGTTCCAGATGAGAGAAAAATGGGTCTTCGACACCGGATTGGTCGGCTGCGGCAAACACCTCCTTCGCGTTCATGCCATGACTGATTAACCTGTCGCCATCCAGCGCCACCCATTGACCCGCGTATTCGTGCTTGTGCTCTTTTATCCATCGCATCTCAGGGGAAAAATCCGGCATTTCTACCCGCTCAGATTGTCCCGGTCGAGGGCGTTCAGCAGCAGCGACTTGTTCAGCAGCCCTTCGCAACGTTTCGACAATTTCAGCTTCGTGATTGAACAAACTGCGCGGAATGAACGCCCCCTCTTCGGTAATGGTGATTTGGTTGTCTGCCATTGGTTCCAGCATAAGGTTTCAACCTCCGATGCAAAGTCTGCCTGCTTTTGGCTTTGACAGCAAACTTCTTGTTTATTTGCCGCCAGTTTCTCCCAACTCTTTCAGCACGGCATCCAGATTCTGTTTGACCGTTTTCGTGTTCGGATGGTTTTCGCCCAGAAACTGGCGAAAGATGCCGAGCGATCGTTCGAAGAGGTCTCTGGCGTTTTGCAGTTCGCCCAACTCTTGGAGCACTAACGCGAGATTGTTGAGGCGATTGGCGACGTTCGGGTGGTTGGGGCCGAAAGCCGCTTCGTCAATTTTGAGCGAGCGTTCGAAGAGGTCTCTGGCGTGTTGCAGTTCGCCCAAATCTTTGAGCACTAACGCGAGATTGTTGAGGCGAGTGGCGACGTTCGGGTGGTTGGGGCCGAAAGCCGCTTCGTCAATTTTGAGCGAGCGTTCGACGAAATCTTTCGCTTGTTGCAGTTCGCCTAAGTTCCGCAGCACTTCAGCAAGATTGGTGAGGCGGATAGCGACTTTAGGATGTGTTTGCCCGAAAGCCTCTTCGGAAATTTTGAGCGATCGTTCGACGAAGTCTTTCGCTTGCTGCAGTTCGCCTAAACTCTGGGACACGGAGGCGAGATTGTTGAGGTCAATGGCGACATTCGGGTGGTTAGGTCCGAGTGACTCTTCGTCAATCTTGAGCGAACGTTCGATTAGTGTTCTGGCGTTTTGCAGATCGCCCAAATTTTTAAGCACATAAGCCAGGTTGTTTAGGCGAGTTGCAATGTTTGGATGGTTAGGGCCGAAAGCCTTTTCGGATATTTTGAGCGCGCAGGTAAAGTACTCGCGCGCTTTCTCGTATTCCGCTCTTTGCAAATACAACTGACCTAGCTGGCCAAGCAGGTCGGATTGTTCAACGGCTTCGACTTGGGAAAGATTGTTGGGATCGGAATTGGCTTCGGCTTTGGCCAGCAAATCCTTGAGCACGTCTTCCCAACGGTCGCGTTCGTCTTTGGACATCCAGCGATGATCTTCTGTTTCCTGAATGGTTTTCAGCGTCTCGCTCGAAGCAGCCGCTCGCATTCGCTGAGGAACTTCCAGGTCATAAACTCCGCTGTACCAGTCGTACAAATCCGGAGCGTTGCGCGCCAGCACGGTCAGCGCGTATTCCGGCAGCCAAAAGACCATCGGGCGTCGCATTCGTTGGAAGAAGCCTCGCCGCCAATTCAATTCCGCCGCAGCCCGCAACATTCGCTCTTCATCGCGCGAAGGCAGCAGGTTTTCCAATCCGGTGATGAAAACTACGGCTTCTTCTGAAACGCCTTCCAGTTTGGTTTCGACAAAGCCGTCAATGGCCGGGCGAGTTTTCTGATCCATTTCAGCCAGCGGGCTGGTATCCACAACGACCAGCGGGCGAGTCAGGCGCGAGCGAATGGCTTCAGTCAGTTTGGCTCTGTAAGTGGGAACGTTGCAGTGGGCGAAGTAGAGCGCGAAACCTTGCGCTCGTTTCAGAGTCATAGCCAATAAAGACAAGTCAGGCTGTTCGGCAAACAGTTGTTCAACTTCTTCTTTTTCAAGCGCCGGTTCAGACATTTCGATTGTTCTCGGTTTCTTTGCGGGTGTCTTTCAAGGCTTCGTTGACGCGGCGAATGCGGCGCAGGATCGGGTGAATGTCAGCCCACCGTTCGCCATTCAGGTATTCGTGAACCAGCCTCAAACGCAGCAGTTTACCGGCGACCTTGTAGCTGGTGACAACGCCTTTACGAGCCACTTCAATCAGGGCATCCAGGTCTTCGTCTTGCAGCAAACGATCGAGTTCATTGGTCATTCGATTGATGGCTCGCTCGACGTTCGTTGGCCTAATAAGGTCAGAAGTTCCTTCGCAGGCCGAGCGCACCAACCTCAGCAAATCGCGCACAGACCCGCCGCTCATCGCAATCAATGAATCAACGCTGGCCGGATCGGAAAAGACTTCTTCAATCACGACTCGGCGGCTGATGATTTGACGTAACGCCGTTTTGCCGGAATCGGAATTTTGATTGACCATCGGCAAAATAAAGGGTTCGTCTGTGAATGAGTCGCGCAGGTTGTCGTTGTGAGCCAGGAAAATTGGAACGGTGTAAACGATATGGCATCGCGGAGAGTTGAGATGTTCGGCGTGTTCGATAAACAGAATCGAGTGATTCGACCTTCCGTCTTTTTCCTCGCGGAACTGCATCTTTTCCAGCCCGTCTACAATGACAACCAAGTCATGAAAATTACCCAGCCGAACAGCCGAACGCGCGGCTTCGATCAGCGAGTTGAGACGATCAAGGAAAAGCCCCAGTTCACGATCTACTTTTTGGCGAATCTCGTTGCGGCGCGATGAGCCGGATTTGATCTGTCCGGCAATCGCAGCCAGCACTCTCAGCAGTGGAAATTTTGAGTCAACTCCGAATTCGGTTTTCAGCGAAGTTTCCCAATCAGTTCGCTTTTCTTCCAGCAGGATGTGGTCGGCAAACCATAGGTCGAGTTCTTGACGCAATTTCGGGTTCAGTTCAATGTCGCTATCACGCAGTGTCTGTTCGATGGCCTTGGTGATGGCAACCAGCACGTCCTGGTATTTGATTTCACTCAGATCAAGCGCCGTTTCGGCGTCGAAGTAAACGACAAAATAACCGCTTCGCTCCAACAGGGTTTTGAGTTGCTGAAGTTCCGTTGATTTGCCACAACCGCGATGCCCGCTGATTAGTTGTTGATGGAAACGCCCAACAGGAGTCCGGCGAATTCGGTCAGCAATGAAGTCGGTCAACTTGTCGCCACCGCGAGCCTCGTTTAGATCAACGTAACGTTTGTCATTTGTCGCCAGCGGTTCGTCCGGGTAACAAGCGCCGTAAGCTTCGTCCACTGTGTGAACCGGGAAGATCATAATTGCCTCTGAGTTTGGGATTCGATGTGAAACCGGTGGGATTATACATCTCGGCAAAGGGCTTGTCGTCAGTGGCATTTGTGGCACAATCGCCGCCGATGGTTGATGCCACTGACAAACAATTCTCGTTGCAATTCGACGCAGGAACCTTGCTCTTGGACGGCGCGGATCGTTCGTTCGAGGCTCCGTCGCCGTTTGAATGGGACGAGCGCGTCAAGCGTTGGCGCGCACAAGCCATCGCGTATCGGCAGATTGTCACTGAACTGATTCGCCGCGAAATTCCGCACGAAGATAACGCTCGCCAGTACATCGAATTTCAATTCAAAGCCGAACTCACCGCCGAACCCAGACCCTATCAGGAAGAAGCCATCGCCGCGTGGAAAAAAGCCGGACGGCGCGGGACGGTGATTTTGCCTACGGGAGCGGGGAAGACGTTTGTTGCGCAGATGGCGATTGAAATGGTTGGGCGTTCGACGCTGGTCGTGGTGCCGACGATTGATTTGATGAATCAGTGGTACGACTTGCTGTTGTCTTCGTTCAACGCTGAAATCGGATTGATCGGCGGCGGATACTTTGAACGCGGCGCGATCATCGTCACGACTTACGCTTCGGCGTTTCGTTTTATGGAGCGTATGGGCGGCGAATTCGGTTTCATCATCTTTGACGAATGCCATCATCTGCCGAGCGATGTGTACCGTTGGGCGGCGGAAATGGCGATTGCGCCTTTCAGGCTTGGGCTGACGGCGACGCCTGAACGCGCAGACGGCGGCGAAGAATTGTTGGAACGATTGATCGGGCCGATCATTTATCGCAAAGAAGCGCAGCATCTGGCCGGAGAATTTCTGGCCGATTACACCACCGAAAAAATTTCCGTCGTGCTGACGCCCGAAGAGCGCGAGCTTTATGAAAGCGAGCGAAACATCTTTCGCCAGTTCACGCGCGACAAAGGAATTTACTTCAGCGATCCGCGCGGCTGGCAGCAATTCATCATGCTCAGCGCGCGCAGCCAGGAAGGGCGCCGCGCCATGCAGGCTTACCGCGAATCCAAACGCATTGCGCTGGGTAACGACGCCAAAATTCATGTGCTGGAAAAATTGATGCAGCGTCATCGCCGCGAACGGCTGATCGTCTTCACGGCGGAAAATGAAATGGTCTATCGCATTTCTGAGCAGTTTTTGATTCCAGCCATCACGCACGAAACTCCGATCAAAGAGCGGCGAATGTGGCTGGACGCGTTCAACAAAGGGGACGTGCTGGCGCTGGCGACATCCAAAGTGTTGAACGAAGGCGTCAACATTCCCGAAGCTTCCGTCGCCGTGGTGTTGTCCGGTTCCGGTTCTTCGCGCGAACACATTCAACGGCTGGGAAGAATTTTGCGAAAGCAGCCTGACAAACAAGCCGTGCTGTACGAAGTCATCACGGCGCAAACCGCTGAAGAACGTATCAGCCAGCGCCGCACCGACGCTCGCCAGTTTCAGCGCGATCAGGCGTTGGGTGACGATTGGTTGGAATGATTGGGATGGCAAAAAACTTCGTCCACGAAGGGCACGAAGTTTCACGAAAAAATCGTCAAAACTTTGTGCTCTTTCGTGTTCTTCGTGGACGTGGGTTTACTTTGCAATTGAAGAAAAATGCTCACAGCAGATTTAGCCATCAGTTTTCAGCGCGGTGACAATGTGCATCCGCGTCGCATGGAGCCGGACGAAACGAGTCTTCAGATTGCTGAAGACCTGATTGGCATTTTCGCCGAACAGCTTCATCGTCGTCGTTCGGAACTAGACGCCGAGTTGAACGAATACGTCGGCACGGGAACCGATTACCGCATCTTGCGCGGACTGATCAAGCTGTTGCTGGACGCCTGCGAATTTGAAACCGGCGGGGTAATCGAACCGGGGGAATTGCGCCAACAACTATTTCTGAAAGCCAGAGAGCATCATCCCGTCACGCCAGCCATTCGCCAGCAGTTGATCGCTGAGCTTGCGGTGGAACGGATGGTCGAACCGGGCACGATTTCCGATGGTTTGTATGCAGACCTCAGTGACAACCAACGGCTGATTTCGTTTGAAGCTCCAACGCCCGCAGGGTTGATTACGCAATACAATCTGGCTCAAGCACAGGCGTTGCTCTATCGCTGCGTGGAGCTGCGATTGACCATTGTTCCTCAAGAAGCCGCTGGCTATCGCCAATTGTTCGCCGCACTCAAACGTTACAACCTGATTCACACGATCAAAGGGAACACGGCCACCGGGTATCTGGTGACGGTGAGTGGCCCGGTTTCACTGTTTCATCGTTCGATGAAATACGGCGTGCGAATGGCTGTGTTTTTGCCAGCGCTGCTGCAATGCAAAGGCTGGCGATTGCGCGCCGAAATCGAAGGCAAACGCGGCAAGGCGTTTTATGAACTCAGCAGCGAGCAGCAAACCTTGTTGCCGCGTGACGAGTTCACCTGGATGGAAAGCCTTAACCAATCAGAAACGCTGGAAAAGTTTTTGACCGCCTGGGCACGATTGCAGAGCGAATGGCAGGCGGCGATTTCCAACGAAGTGATTGATCTGGGCGGAACGGCGTTTGTGCCCGATGTTGTGCTGGAGACTGCCAATGGGCGAAAAGTGTTTGTCGAATTTTTCGGCTTTTGGACGCCTCGTTATTTGCAGGATCGGTTGGCGGAATTCGAACGCAGCAATTTCAGGAATTTTATCTTGCTGGTTTCAGAAGAACTGCTCGGAAGCCGCGAAGCCCCGGCGAACTTGCCGCCGAATGTCGTCAGTTACAAAACTTCGCCGGATGTGAAGGCGGTGTTGGCTGCGATTGAGTTTATGACATGAGATTCCGGGCAGATTGGAAAATCTGCCCTACTTCGTAATTCCACGTTCAGACTTTTCGATGAATGCAATCAGGTAATCAATTTCCGGCGACCCGGCCAGTTCGGCTTTGATTAGTTCCAGCGCCTGCGTCGTGTTGAGTTTGGAATTCAGCAGCCAGGTGAAGGCTTGTTGAATGCGGCGAATGGCTTCGTTGGAAAAACCTTTACGGCGCAATCCGATGGTGTTTGCGCCGTAGCATTTGGCTTCGGTTCCGTCCGTGCGCGCATAAGGCAAAGCGTCTTTGACGATTTTCGACATTCCTCCAATGAAAGCGTGCGAGCCGATGTGACAAAACTGGTGAACGCCGACAAAAGCTCCGAGAATGGCGTCGTCTTCGACGGAGACGTGTCCGGCCAGCGACGCCAGATTGGCAAAGACGTTGCGCGAACCGACTATGCAATCGTGCGCGATGTGTGTTTGCGCCATAAACAGATTGTCGTCGCCGACTGAAGTCAATCCACCGCCGCCAACCGTGCCGCGATTCATCGTCACATATTCGCGGATGACATTTCGTTGACCGATGACCAGACGAGTGTCTTCGCCTTTGTATTTCAAATCCTGCGGCGATTGGCCGAGCGATGCGAAAGGAAGAATTTTGGTGCCCGCGCCAATTTCACACGGGCCTTCGATGACGACGTGGCTGACCAGTTCCACGTCGTCATGAATCGTGACCTGGTCGCCGATGATTGAATAAGGGCCGACGCTGACGTTTGCGCCAAGCTCGGCTTTGGGACTGATGATTGCGGTATGGTGATGATGATTGAGCATAAAGTTTGGAGTTCCCGCCTTCAGGCGGAATGCATGATGAGCGAAAGCTTCCGGCTGAAGCCGGTACTCCGAACGTTATTTTTTGTGTTTGTCGGCCAATGCGGATGAAAGCAGGGCTTCAGCGACCAGTTGATCGCCGACATACGCCTTGGCGGTCAATTTAGCGTAGCCCAGTTTGTATTTGAGCACAGTGACTTCCAAACGAAGCTGGTCACCAGGAACGACCGGGCGACGAAATCTGGCTTCTTCGATGCCGGTGAAAAACATCAGTTTGTTTTCGCGGTCGGGAACTTCGCGGAACAGCAACACTGCTCCGGCCTGTGCCATGGCTTCGATGATGTAGACGCCTGGAAAAACCGGCGCGCCAGGAAAATGCCCTTGAAAGACCTGTTCATTGATCGTCACATTTTTGATCGCCACAATGCGTTTTAGCGGCTCCAGTTCGACGATGCGGTCAATCAGCAGCATCGGGTAACGGTGCGGAATGATTTGTTGAATTTCGTTGATGTCCATAAATCGGTGGTCGGTGGTTGGTGGCCGGCAGCAAATTTCAGCTACTCGCCACTTTTCACTTCCAATATCTTTTCCATTTTTTTCAGTCGGTCGAAAAGTTCAGGCAATCGCGTATACAGCACGTGCGATTTTCGCCATTGTTGATAATCCATGGCGGCCATCATGCCGCCCATCAGTTTGCCAGCTTCGACGGATTTCGTCACCCCAGTGCGCGCCGTGATGATCGCGCCGTCGCCGATGGTGATGTGCTGGTTGGTTCCGATTTGTCCTGCCAGAATGCAGCGACGGCCAATTTTGGTTCCGCCGGAAAATCCGGCCAGCGCGGCGACAACAGTGTCTTCGCCGATTTCGACGTTGTGGCCGATTTGAATCAGGTTGTCGAATTTGGCTCCGCGATGAATGCGCGTTTCACCGAATCCGGCGCGGTCAACACAACAATTCGCGCCTAATTCCACGTCGTCTTCAATGACGACGCGTCCAATTTGCAGCAGCTTGAATTGTCGGCCTTGTTCGTCCGGTGTGAAACTGAATCCATCCGAACCTATGACCGTTCCGCTGTGAATGCGGCAGCGCGCTCCGATTTCCGTGTCGTCGTAAACCGAAACGTTCGGGAAAAGAACCGTATCGTCGCCAACGTGACAATCGTCGCCGATAACCACGCCGGGATGTAACGTGACCCGGTCGCCGATGACGGAACGGCGGCCAATGGTGACACGCGGATGAATAGAACAATCAATGCCGATACGCGAACCTTCGCCGAGCGCCAGATCATCGCTGACGCCTCGCGGTTCGGGAACGGTTCCATAAAATGCGGCGATGGCTCGGGCAAACGCCAGTTTGGCATCTCCTGGCCCGGATTGAGGGGCAATCAGCAGGTTTCGGCCAGCGAGTTTTTCGTTGTCCGCCAGTTTGGCTGGAACGACGAATGCTGCGGCTGGCGAAGCTGCGGCGTCCGCCAATCTTGAAGCGTCTGCGACAAAGGTCACTTCACCGGCTTGCACGGCGTCGAGCGAATTGACGCCTGTCAGTTCGGCGTCGGCCTTTCCGCGTAATTCCGTGTAAATGAATTGAGCGAGTTCAGCTAACGTCATAGAAGAAATCAAAAGTCAAAAAGCAAAAGTCAAAAGGCAAAAGTGAGATGGTCATCGCACTTTTGCCTTTTTGAGATTCGCCTGTTGGCGGTAGCTTGAGAAAGGTTAGGGTTTCTTGGCGGCAGCGCCTGAGCCGGGATTGGTCTTGTTGTATTGCGCCATGAAATCTTCGGTGATGTCGGTGGCTGTGGCCGCATAAAGCACCACGCCGGTTTGTTGAACCGCGCCGCCTTCCAACACCATGATGATGCCGCGTTGTTGGCAATAACCTTCCAGGAATTTGCCGATCTTTTCGTAAACCGGTTGCGTGACTTCGGCCTGACGTTTGTTGCCCAAAGCCTGGTAATCTTCCGTTTTACGTTTGAATTGACGCTCTTTTTCAGCCCCTTCTTCTACCCATTGATTGCGGACCTGAGCGCTGACGGTGTTGCCCTGATTCTGAATTTTGCTTTTAAGATTGTTGAGTTCTGTTTCCAGCGATTCCAGTTCTTTCAGCTTCGGGGCGAATTCGGCATTCAGCGCTTCCAGTTTTTCTTTCAGTTCGTTGATGCCTGGACCGAAACGGGCAGTGTTGATGTAGGCGAGTTTTCCTTCTGCGCCGGTTCCGCCGGAGGTCGCCGCCGCAGCAGCAGGAGCGGTTCCGCCTGATGCCGGTTTCGGCGGCGGAGGCGTTTGAGCGAATGCCGCGACAGTCAGGGCGGCGACGATTGCTAAGGCTAGACACAATTTCTTCATTTTCTTCTGACTCCTTACAAGATCGGTAAAACGTATTCTTAAATCTGTTTGGTTGTGCGGGCAAACCAGCATCTCGGCCTGCCCCTGAAGGCCGTTATTTGGCGCTGGCCGCTCCTGCCGGAGCCGGGTTCGCCTTGTTATATTCCTTCATAAAATCTTCGGTGATGTTCGCTTTGCCGTCGGCGTAAATAACAATGCCGGTTTCCTGCAATTCGCGTCCATCAAACACGAAAGTAATGTTGTGTTTTTGAGCGTACTGTTCCAGAAACTTGCTCAGCTTTTCCTTGATCGGGCCGGTTTCTTCTTCTTCGCGTTTGCGAGCGATGGCTTCTGAATCTTCAGTCAATCGTTGATAGGCCCTTTTGCCTTCTTCCAATTCCTGCTGAAGCTTGGCGGCTTGTGGTTGAGTGAGAGTTTTGTTTTCGGCCAGAACTTTTTCCTTCGCCGCCAACGACGTCTGCATTGATTCGATTTCGCGATAGCGCGGAGCAAATTCGGCTTGCAGTTTTTCGAATTTGACCTTTAGCTCGGCGACGCCTTCCCTGAATGCCAGCACGTCAATGATGGCAATCTTGAGTTTGGGAGGTTGTGCCGAAGCTGCTCCGCCGGCTTGAGCTTGCGCGCGTTGCGCTGAAACCAGCAACAGCGGAAGCGCCAAAACTAAGGTGAGTAAAAGCTTGGTTTTCATTCTCAAAAAAATCTCCAGTCTGTGCGGTGGTGGTCGGTAGTAGGTGGCCGACGGTCGGCCACCAGCCACCTTTTAGAAAGTTCGTCCGACGCTGAAGCGCATAACAGTGCGGCGCTCGATGAACAGCACCGTCGGATCGGTAATATCGGTTTTCGCTTGCGGGTTGTAAGCGAAGATCAATCGGAACGGCACGTTGATCACTGGCATCTGAATGCGGAATTCCAGACCTGCTGAAGACCGCAGGTCGGACAGGAATTTCACATTCTGTTCGGAAGAACGGACGATGCTGTAATCGCGCGATTCGCCTTCCAGAAAGATCGTGCGGTAACCAATCGGATTGCCAAAAAGGTCACGCGGCGCGCTGGCCAATTCTTCGGCAGAGGCCACACGGCCTGCCGGATTGAGCGTCACTCCGCTGGGCGTAATAGTTTGTCGGATGAAATTCGTCGTCGAAAGTTGATCCTGGTATCTGCGCGCATTGAACGCAGTGCCGACATCGGCAAACGCCGCGATGGACAGAACACTGAAAACCGGAATGCGATATTCCAGGTTGTAAATGAACTGCGTGTCACCGCCAATCGGAGTGAAAAATCGTCGCGCATTGACCACATTGCATCCGATGGAAGAATTCGGCGTTTGCGTGCAGGTTCCACCAGGAGTCACCGTGCCCGGTGTTTCAAAGGTGAAATTGCGAAGCACGCTATTGGCGACGGTTCCGGCGGGGGCATCAATCAGTTTGGTGGAATCCGCCGGGTCCACCACTTTCGCTGAAACATTTCTGGTTGAAAGGAACGAATCAGCCGGAACCACAGGCGAAATCGAGCGGAAGTTGTAACCGCGAATGTCGAATTCGCCGCCCAGGAAGAACCGCTCGAACAGCGGAATGCCGCCGACAAACGAAAGCGTTTGCGTGTCGAACGGCGTACCGAACGTGCGAATGTGATCGGCGCGAACGCGCATGGCCAGCACGTGCGGTTTTTCGGTTCGCTTGCGTAAAACCGGCATGAACCGCTGGTATTCCAGCGACGGCGAGAACGTGTTGACGTCGCCGCCCAGAATGCCGCCAGACAACGAGAAGCCCAGAAACAGGCTTTGCCCGTTGGTCGGGTCCATCGAAGCATTTTTGGTGTTGTAAAAGATCGAAGGCGTGACGCGGCTGGTCAGAATTTTGGGTTGTGTGAATGTGACCGGAATGTCGTTGGTCGGATCGCCGTCGGTGTTGACCTTCGGGTCTTCGATGCTGCTGGTCGAAAGCGAATACGACAATCCAAGCCGTGTGGCGCGCGCAAATTCACGGAACCGATTGGTGAAGATCGCCATCGGCGCGGAGATGCTGACGCTGCCGCCAGCCGAACGTTGTGTGAAGAGCGTGTCGGCGTCAATCGAAGACAACCCGAAAAAGCTCGCCTGAAGAATCTGATTGGCTTGGGCAAAATTGAAACCCTGCCCGACGTATTGAAACTTCGACGCAAACAACTGGAATCCCAATTGAATCGGCTTGCCCATCAAATACGGTTCGGTGAAGCCGAACTGGGCGGACAATTGTCGGTTGCCGCCGGAAAGGGAAACGCTCAGGGATTCGCCGTAACCCAGCAGGTTGTTGGTCGAATACGTCAATCCGAAAAAGCTGCCCGCAAAGCCGGACACACCGCCATTCAATTGAATTTCCTGGCGTCCGCGCTCTTTGACCTGCAGATCAATGTCCACGGTCTGGTTGCGGTCATCGGTTCGCGTAATGGCGTCTTTTTCCTTGACCTCTTCAAACAGCCCCAACTGGTTCAAACGCAGGATCGAAAAATCCCACAGCCGTTTGTTGTACGGGTCGCCTTCGTTCAAGGCGACTTCGCGGCGCAACACCACATCGCGAGTGTTGGTGTTGCCGATGAATTCCAATCGGCGCAGCGAAAATTGACGGCCTTCGTCCACTTCCAGAGTGATTTCGATCTCGCCTTCTTCCGGTGTCTTGTCAATGAACTTGGGATTGAAATCTACGCTGGCCTGAATGTAACCCTGAGTTCCGTATACGTCCTTGATGCCTTTGAAGACGTTTTCCTGAATCTTCTTGGCGTCCACCCAATCGCCTTCTCGCAAGCCGGAAACCGCTTTGACGATTCCGGGTTGGAAAATCGTCACACCTTTTTCTTCGACTTTGGTGATTTTGTAACGGCGACCGACTTCAACCGGAATGCTGATTCGTTTGCCAGGGCCGGATTTCCGCAATCCCGGAATCGGCAGCGGAAAACCGCCTGAAACCGTTCCAGCATCTTCGACCTCCGGTTCGCCAATTTTGGCTTGCAGGTATCCTTTCGATCCCAGAAAGAATCGAACCCGTTCCAGGTCGTCCTGCAATTTTTCCTTGAAGTAAATGTCCTTCGATGTGAAGGTCGAAATCAGGCCTGATTCTTTCACCAGTTTCATGGCGCCTCGCAATTTGCGCTGTGAAAATCCGTCGCGGTCACCGGTGAAGACAATTTCCTTGACGCGGACGCGCGGCCCTTCGTCAATACTGAAAATCAAGGCCACGGTTGTCGCTGAAATATCTTCTACTTCAATGGTGACTTTGGCGTCCGGGTGCCCTTTTTCCGCCAGCAATTCTTTCAACACGACGCGAGCGCCGTTGGCCTTGGCAGGGTCGAATTGAGATTCCTTGCTGACCTGAACTCGGCGCTCTTTGAAACGTGTGAGGATTTCACTTTCCGTGGCGGATTTCAGATTGCGATATTGCAAGTCGCGAATGATCGGGTATTCCTTGACCTGAAAGATGATGATTTTGCCGCCGCGCGGCCCATCTTCCACGTACAGCCGGGTTCCCAACGGATCGAACAAGCCCATTTGTAAGATCGCTTGCAGATCGCGTTGCGCCAAATTGATGTCAAACCGGTCTTGCGGCTTGCTTTGAACGTAATAAAGGATGGACTCGCGCGGAATACGGCGGTTGCCGCGAATTTCCACGTCCTCAACAAACACGTCCTGGGTTTGTGAATATGCCGGACGAACTGAAATGAGGGTGACGAAAACAAGAAAAAATGCGCTTGCCAAAAAGGTAATGCGCTTGGTCATGAAGCTTCTCCCACCTATGTTAAATCGTTCAGGAGTTGGCTCTGTCCGAATGTTGTCGGTACTTTGAGCCGCACACACGCAGTTATGCGGCTTTCAGACAGTGCCTGGCAAATCCCAACGCAGGGAATGCCGGAAAGCACGCACTATGAACGACCTACATTGCCAAGATTGCAGTGCTAATTTTTTTAAGACGACGAATTATACGCAAAGAAGTCCGGTATTGAATAGCCAATGGCCAGACTTGTCAACAGGCCAAAACTTTTCTGGCGGGGTGAAGCTGACGGTCTTTGCCAACCCTGACAAATTGGCGGTTTCTGCGCCGACCAATCGCGAAGATATTTCAGGCGGCAGGTTGAGTTCCTGCCCCCAATGAATTCCTGGTCAGATTTTGATCCTTCGAACGATTGCTGTCGGCATCAGGGGGTTACCAACATGAGCATTCCAATGAATGGAAGCGTGGGTTGAGTCGGATTGCCGTACATATTCGAATACATCTCTTGAAAGTTCGGGTTTCCGGTCGGGAGAAAAGTTACGTGATCGTCCGTTGCCGTCTCTGACAATGCGTGTTGCAGAAGCGTAGACATTGCCGTTCCCCTGCACCTGCCAATACTCTTCGGATGTCGCGGCGCTGACGCTTCGATCAGCCGCAACGAAATCCGCGAAGGTTGTGTCGAGACAGGCTTTCAATGTGATCGTGTATTCAGTTAACTCAGTTAAAAGATGGCTGTTTTCCGTGGTGGTGAAAACTTTCCCGGATTCGCGGACAAAATCAATGGCAGTAATTTCGTAATGTTCAACGGCCATATCAGGCGGCGACCAGATCACCTGTAATTTTGAGGAGTTAATGGCAAAAATGGACACAGGCTTTTCAAGAAATTGATTTGGTTTCGGAATTCGCAATGTTCTGAAATTCGCTCTGCAAGTAATCAATGGGGAAGTGCTTCAATTGAAGAAGAAACGTCGGCCAACTGGCGTTCGATTCCTGAAAGCTCGTCTTCGGTCAGCAATGGGCGAATGTCAAGTTTGGTTTCTTTGAGAAAGATTTCAACCAGCGATGAACCGGTCAGGCGACCTTCGATCAGGGCTTCCGACAGCGGGTCTTCGACGTATCTCTGCAAGGCTCGGCGCAGTGGGCGCGCGCCGTAACTGCGGTCGGTGCAGGTTTGTTCGACCACCCAGCGTTTGGCTTCGTCGGTCAGTTGAATCTGAAGCTGGCGGTGTTGCAATGTCTGGTTCATCTGGCGAACCAGCAAGCCGACGATTGCAAGCAGGTCATCGTCGCTGAGCGGTTCAAAGACGATGATTTCGTCCAGCCGGTTGATGAATTCCGGGTTGAAGGTTTCGCGCACCGTCACCATGACACGGTCTTCTGTTTTGGACTGGGCGTCGCCCCGCGAAGAATGAAAGCCCATGTGGCCGCCTTTGTTGACGAAGCGCGCGCCTATGTTCGAGGTCATAATCACTATGACGTGTTTGAAATCCACCGTGTTGCCGAGCGCGTCGCTGAGCATTCCGTCTTCAAACACCTGTAACAAAATGTTGAAAATGTCCGGGTGGGCTTTTTCTATTTCGTCCAGCAACAAGACGGAATACGGGTTGCGGCGAACACGTTCGGTCAACTGGCCGCCCTCTTCATAACCAACATAGCCCGGCGGCGAACCGATCAGCTTGGAAACAGAATGTTTTTCCATGAACTCGGACATATCGAAACGGATCATTGATTTTTCCGAGCCAAACAGGAATTCGGCCAGGCTGCGCGCGACTTCGGTTTTGCCGACGCCGGTCGGGCCTAAAAACAGGAACGAGCCAACAGGCCGATTCGGATTTTTCAGCCCGGCGCGCGAACGGCGAATGGCGCGCGCCAGAGCGGAAAGCGCCGAATCCTGGCTGATGATTCGTTTGTGCAATTCCTGTTCTATTCTGAGCAGCTTGGTCGCTTCTTCTTCCTGAAGCGCCGAAACGGGAATGCCAGTCCAGCGCGAAATCACATCGTCAATATCCTGTTTGGTAACGTGCGCGGCGATGTTTTCGTACTCAAGCGGTTCGTAGTATTGCGGTGCTCGGCGGCTGCTGGAATAAATCCGGTCGCGGTCGCGCACGTCACTGCGAAAATCGTTGCGGTAATCGCGCGGTTCACGATGCCATCGCGGCGGCGGTGGAATGTATCCGCTTTCGCGTTGCACGCGCAGCTTGACGCGAGCGCCCGCTTCGTCAATTACGTCAATCGCCTTGTCGGGTTGGAAGCGTTCGGACAGATACCGGCTGGATTGATAAACGGCGGCGGCAATCGCTTCGTCGGAATAATGAACGTTGTGATACGACTCGTACCGATCCTTGACGCCTTCCAGAATTTCAATCGTTTCTTCTTCGTTGGGAACCGGAATCTTGATGGCTTGAAAACGACGTTCTAACGAACGGTCGCGTTCGATGGATTTTCGATACTCAGCCGGAGTAGTTGCGCCGATGCACTGAATTTCTCCACGCGACAATGCCGGTTTCAGAATGTTGGCGGCATCCAGACTGCCTTCGGCTGAACCGGCGCCGATCAGCGTGTGAATTTCGTCAATGAAAACGATGTAGTGCGGATTTTCGATCAATTCGCGCATGATGGTTTTCATGCGTTCTTCAAACTGGCCGCGATATTTTGTTCCGGCAACCACCAGACTCAGGTCGAGCGCCAGAATGTGTTTTTCCACCAGGAACGATGGCACTTCGCAATTGACGATGCGCTGGGCCAGGCCTTCGACGATGGCGGTTTTGCCAACGCCGGGTTCGCCGATCAGAGCCGGATTGTTTTTGGTGCGGCGGCAGAGAATTTGCACGACCCGGTCAATTTCTTCTTCGCGGCCAACCAGCGGATCGAGTTTGCCTTCCAGCGCGTCGGCGGTCAGGTCGCGGCAAAATTCAAACAGATGCGGAGTGTCTTTGCGCGAATGGGCGTTGCGTTCCATGTTCGCCTGTCGCATCAAATCCTGGCGAATGTCGGAAAGTCGCAATCCGCGTTCGTAGAGAATTTCCGCCGCCACGGAATTTTCTTCGCGCAACAAACCCAGCAACAGATGTTCGGTTCCGATGTGACGATTTCCCAGCCGTTCGGATTCTTCCGCCGCAAATGCCAGCACGTGTTTGGCCGCCGTCGCCAGCGGCAAATCTATGTTGTTCGGAATGCGTTCGTGCAGGATGGTGCGGCCTTCGATTTCGCGGCGAATGGATTCCACAGTGGCGCGCGAACGATGAAAGAATCGGTAAGTCAGATTTTTATCTTCGCGGATCAACCCCAACAGAATATGTTCGGCTTCGATTTGCGTGGCGCCGAACTGGCTGGCTTCGTAACGAGCGAAGAAAATGACGCGACGTGCTTTTTCGGTATAACGTTCGAACATGGTTGAATGCCGGATTCTGAATAATGAATTTCGGAACCGCCCTTGTCAGCATCCAAAATTCAAAATTCATTGAGCTTGCCGTTTTCCAATCGCAGTATGCGATCACAGGTCGAAGCCAATCGTTCGTTGTGAGTGACGATGATGGCGGTTAATTGTTCTTCGGTTTGCAGTTGACGAATCAGTGAATGAACCGCTTCGCCAGTGTGTTCGTCCAGATTGCCTGTCGGTTCATCGGCCAGCAGCAGCAACGGCCCGTTCACCAACGCCCGCGCCAACGCGACTCGCTGACGCTCGCCGCCGGATAATTCGCCGGGGCGATGATTGGCGCGCGATGCCAACCCGACGCGCTCCAACAAGGCCGCCGCTCTGTCCGCGGCTTGACGTTTGGGCGAGCCGTTGATGAGCAACGGCATCATCACGTTTTCAAGAGCGGAAAATTCCGGGAGCAGATGATGAAACTGGAATACGAACCCGATCTGTCGGTTGCGAAAGCGAGCCAAGTCTAGCTCAGAATTTTTTACGAGGTCAAACTCGCCTTCCCGACCATTTATCTGAATACTGCCGGACGTGACGCGATCCAATCCGCCCAGCAAATGCAGCAATGTGGATTTGCCCGCGCCCGACGTTCCGACAACCGCCACCATTTCTCCGCGCGCGACTTCCAGATGCAAATCGCGGAAAACGACGACCTCTTCGACGCGACCGGAATAAACTTTGGTCAGGTTCGTTGCTTTCAGAAGCGGCACGGAAGTTTTTGCTGAATCCATCTTTGCGACTTTGACCCTTTGCGACTTTGCGTTGAAATCTCCAGCCATTTTTTACTGCTGTGGTTGATTCGATCCGGCGATCAGCGAAACCAGAAACGGCAGATTGCCAAACGGCGAACGCGTTTCCACCGCCAGCCCTTGTTCCGTAATCGAAGTTGCGCTGACAGCCAACGGCAACTGGTCTAACGCTGATACGTTGGCTGGAATCACGGTCAAGCCTGTCAATCGAGCCAGAGCAATCATCAAATCGTTGCTTTCGTCTTTGATGGAATTGAAACTCACTGAAGGCGCGATTCCCGTCGGACGCGAAGTCAGGTTGAATTGCGATGATGTTTTCAAGGTCTGGCCGTTGCGATGTGCTTCAATCAACCGCGCGAGTTGGTCGCGTTGTCCCAGCGCCAGGAAATTGCCGACAAAGACCGCCGCTCCGCGCGTAGCTTCGCTGGAAACCAGCAATTCATAACCGGCGACAGTTTCGCGGCTCATATTCGCGATTTTCTTGTCTTGAAACTGTGTCAGTATGTTTTCGCCGAGCAAGGCCAGCTTCGTGCGGTCGCGCGCGGCAATCAGCCAAACGCGGTTTTGCGCTTCTTTGGTCAAATTGAAACTGGCGATTTCGTCGCCGATGGCGGCGTTGGTCAGTTCAGACGATTTCGCGCCGAACGCGGCTTCGCGCATTCCCAGCACGAATTGATGCAATAAAAAGCTCTGCGCCACATCCACGCGCGCCGAGACGGCTTTTTCCAATTCTTCAAGCGTCTGACTGGGTTGGGCGACGTTGTAAATAGTGATTTCGCGCGCCGCAGCCGGAATCACATTGAGCGCGGCGGCTTCAGTTGAATTGGGTATGATGACGGTTTTGAGTTTGTCGGTCAGTTCCGGTTTGAACAGCGTCAAGTAACGATCCACGACTTCCAGCCCGTTTGCGCCGGATTCAAAACTCGCGCCGTAAGCCAATCCGTCGCAGGTGCGATTGGAAAATTCGGTGAAGACTTCGCCAACGGCTCCGGCCAGCGCGGCTTTGCCGACGACTCCGCCCGAAGCGACATAGGTTCCAAATCGCAGCAAACGTTTGACGCCTTCGGCGGTGACAAAGCCGAACGCCGCTGCATTCGCGCCTACAATTGGGCGAGCTTGCTGGCGATAAAAATTGTTTGCCATCGAAGCTTGCCGTCCCAGCTTTGTGTGCAGGCAATCACGCAGCGAGTCAATGTTGTTGGCAAGAATCCAGGCGTCGCCAAATTGAATCGAAATCAGTTCTTTTTGAGCGTCGGCGGCGGACTGATACACGCTGACCGGCAATCCGGCTTGTTCTTCCATTTTGAGTCTGGTCGGGCCGAGCATGCTGTTGGCCAGTTCCGGCAACCGTTTTTCGATCAGAGCTTGCAGCGGTTTGGCATTTCCCGCAGACACCAGCACCAGCGCAAAACGAGGTTTGACGGCTTCGCCGCGAGCTTCCAATCCGGTGACGACGATGGCGATTTGAGCGTCGGCCAAAACAGCGGCTTCGTCATTGCCGGTCAACCCGGCCATCCAGCCGAACTTTTCCGCTTGCGCCAAATAACCGACTTTGTCGGAAATGCCATAAACCGGTGCAAGCTGTTGCCATCCGTGCGTTGCCGTCAGATTGCTGACAAGTTGCGGCAGGTTGTTGACTTCCAGATAACCCAGCGCCGATTCCGGCACATACGCGGCGATGTCCACCGGCTGCGGGCGGCGAAAATACAACCACCCGCTCGCCGTCAGCAGCACCACGCCCAGAACAAGAAGACTGATTTTGGTTCGAGTGTATTTGCCCATAACGCTTATCGTCATTGATACGCTGAGATAGTAACCGGCAAACACCGAACAGCAAAACTTGCCGTTGCCTGGATAGAGACAAACTGCTTTTACAAATTTCTTTTCGGCCAAATCAAACTGAGCTTTGTCTTAAGCCGCGTTCTGGCTCGTAGTTGTGAAGAGCCTGATCGCGTGTTCTCTCTTGCGCGCGGAAGTGTCTTTATCTTTTGAAGGAGGACTTTATGAATTTGACGAAGAAGATTTCAGCGACGGTTTTAACTTTGTTGGCTATGGCTTTGATGTTTACGGCGACGGCTTCGGCTCAGGGACGGTTTCGAGGACGCAATTACACGAAAGCTGACGTAGATCGCATCATCAAACGCTGCGAAGAGCGTAGCGATGCTTTTACCCGAATGATTGATAAAAACCTTGATCGTAGCCGGCTGGACGGAACCCGGCGCGAAGACAACATCAACGAGCAAGTCAAAGATTTGGAGCGCGCGCTGGATGAATTGCGCCGCGAATTCGACCGCCGCGACACCTGGCGCGAAACTCGCCGCGAAGTCGAAAAGGTCATGCGCGAATCCGATGAAATCAATGCATTGATGAAAAACGCCCGCTTCGATCGGAACGTCGAACGTGAATGGCAATTGGTCAAATCGGATTTGAACAAGCTGGCAGGCATTTACGAGTTGCGCCAACTTCGATAACTGAAAACTAAACCACCAAAAGCGCGAAAGGCACAAAAGCAGATTTTGCTTTTGTGCCTTTCGCGCTTTTGGTCCTGGGCCGACGTTATTTGTCTCGATAATTAAGCGCCGGTTTTTGATTGGCCGGTATGCGGGAACGATATTCGTAACCCGCGCGGCGTTTGTTGAAATCGGCTTTGGCGGCTTCGATCAATTTCGGATCGTGGAGCAGGTCAATCGCCGTCAAGGTCAGTGTTTTGGCGGCGATGGTCAATCCTTTGCGGCCAATCGGGCTGCCGGTGCAGGCGACGGCTTGCCAACTGTGGCCGGGCGTTCCCGGAACATACGTGGCGGTGCGAAATTCGCTGGTTGGTACGATCCAGCTTACGTCGGCAACATCCGTGGAACCGGAGCTGACGCCGCCCTCCATTTCCTGCACCTGTTCCTGACTGCCAAGTTCCAACGCGCCTTCCAGCGAAAACGTCTTTCGCAACTTTTCGGCAAAGGCCATTTCTTCGGCGGAATACTTCACGCCGCCGACCCGTCGCAAATTCTTATCAATCGCTTTGGCCAGCGGTTCGTTGGGTAATTCGTTGTATACGCTGCCAACCAGTTCCATTTCCATTCGCGTTTCGGTGGCCAGCGCGCCTGCTTCGGCGCATTTGACGACGCGGGACCAGATGCCATCCAACACAGGCATGCTCGGATGCCGCGCATACATATAAATTTCGGCAAAATCCGGCACGACGTTCGGCGCTTCGCCGCCTTTGGTGATGATGTAATGCAACCGCGTGGTTTGCGGCACGTGTTCGCGCAGCATATCCACCGCGTGAGCCATCAACATCACCGCATCAAGCGAAGAGCGGCCTTTGTCCGGCGCTGCCGCCGCGTGCGAAGCCGCTCCGTAAAAGCGGAACTTCGCGGTGACATTGGCCAGTGTGGATTTCATGCTGGCGCTGTTGGCGTCGCCGGGATGCCAGGCCAGCGCCACATCCAGGTCGTTGAACACTCCGGCGCGCGCCATGAAGACTTTGCCTGAACCGCCCTCTTCGGCGGGCGTGCCGTAAAATTTGATCGTGCCGCTGAGTTTCTTTTCCGCCAGATAATTCTTCAGCGTGATGGCCGCAAAGGCCGAAGCCACGCCGAACAAGTTGTGGCCGCATCCGTGGCCTGGGCCGCCGGTCACGCGCGCGCGCTTTTCGGCGACGAACGCGACTTGCGATAAACCGGGCAGCGCGTCGTATTCGCCCAAAATGCCTATGACGGGTTTGCCCGTTCCAAACGTGGCGACGAAAGCCGTCGGGATTTCCGCGATGTTTTCTTCAATCTGAAAACCTGCGGCTTTCAATTCGGCTTTCAGCAACGTGGAACTGTTGTGTTCCTTGTATCCGACTTCGGCGAATTCCCAGATGCGACGCGACATTTCGCCGTAATAATCGGCGCGTCCGTCCATCTTTTTTAAAACCTCGTCACGTTCATCGGTGGAATAAGTAGCAGTTGCGGCAGGCAAGCTCAGAAGCAGCAAAGCCAGACCACAAAACAGTATGCGCAAGCGGCGTGTCAGCATGGCTTGAAACCTCACATCATTGAATTTTAGGTTGAATGATTCTCGAAACGAGCCGCGATTCTAGGTGCGGCCTAAAGGCGAGTCAAGAATCGCTTCCAATATACCAAATCGGTTGTTGTAGAGATGTTTCTGTATGCATTCGCTTCAGGTTGACGTAGATCGAAAATCCTCCCGTTGATTGTGCTCTACCCATAACATCTTTCTCTTCAATCAACTAAGGACTTTAATTTAGCAGATGCTTTAGAAGGCATACCATTTGCAAAAAAAACGATGAGCAGTTACCCACATACCCCAGAGTTTCTTTTCAACTTTTCAACTACTTGAGTAATGTCCCGGCTCAATTTTTCTGGAGGAAGTCATGAAGTTTTTTGTGTGTTTAATGGCGATTACATTGCTGGTTTCTTCTTCGGCATTGTCCCAAGATCGTGCGCGGATGAAAGGATCAGCACAGGCAGATGGACAAGCACAAGCTCAAAAATCGGATCAGTCGTTGATGCTTGATGCTGGAACACAACTCAGTGCGGAATTGCTGACGACTTTGGATGCCAAAAAAGCCAAGCCAGGGGATGAGTTCAAAATGCGCACGCTGAAACCAATCGTGGTCGAGGGAAAACAGGTGATCTCAAAAGGCGCGGTGTTAACCGGCCAGGTCATTGAAACGAGCCAAGCCGAAGGGAAAAACGGAGTTTCTCATCTGAAGCTTGGCTTCAATCAATTGCAAAACAAAAATTTGACCATGCCTTTTTCGGCGACAATCCAGCAGATCACCCGGGCGACGATTGACAGTCAGGCACAAGCGAATGATATGGCCACAGCGGAAACAAACGTCATGACGAGTTCACGGTCAACCGCTTCTGGCAGGTCAAACGGCGGTGGTTTGCTTGGCGGCGCAACCGGAGCAGTCGTAGGCACGGTTGGCAGTGCAATTGGCACAACGACCAGCACGGTAAACGACACCGTTGGCAATGTAGCGACTGGTGTCCAACAAACGTCCGGCAGCGTTGTCGCCATTTCATCGGAAACGCTGAATAGCACATCAGCCAACGCCCAGGGACTAATTTCGATCACTTCAGAGACCTCTGCTGAAACAAGCGGTCAAGCCAATGGAAATTCCATGCTTTCACTGGCTGGGCGAAATGTGAAGGTCGAAAAAGGAGCGGTCTTTTTGCTTCGCACTGACAAATCCATGACCATCGCATCAAACAAAGAACGTTGAGGCGAAACGTCATGACAGATTGAAGTGACAAAATTCCGAAGCCATCCCAATTGGCTTCGGAATTTTTGTTTTCAGCGATGTGCGGTGAAGTTTCAGTCAGTGTGCAGCAAGCTGGATGCTGCTTCGTCCAGCATCCACAGCAAGGAACCACTGGACGGTTGAATCAACTGGCTAGGATATGTTTGGGGATGGTATTCACCTTCCAGAACGTTTTGCAAGGTCGCGGCTTTGTCTTCGCCGGCGATCAGAAAGATGACGTTGCGCGCGTTGTTGATCGTTTTGGCCGTCAGCGTGATGCGCCACGCATTCAGCTTTTCGACGAAGTTGGCAACGGCGATTTGATCGGTCGCTTGCAAAGCCTTTGTTCCCGGAAACAACGATGCCGTATGGCCGTCCGCTCCCATTCCCAAAAAGACCAGATCGAATTGCGGCGTTTCTGAGTTGAAGGTTTGCCGCAAGGTTGTCGCATAACGTTCCGCTGCGCGTTGGTGGTCGTCGTCTTCGGCTGGGATGCGGAAAATCTTTTCCGGCGACGCGGCGACTTTGCTGAGCAGCGTTTCCGTAGTCATTCGGAAATTGCTGTCGGGATGATCTGGAAGAACGCAACGTTCGTCGCCCCAGAAAAACTGAATGTCCGACCAGGGCAGTGAAGTGGAAAACGGAGATTTCGCCAGCAGCGAAAACATTGCTTTGGGCGTTGAACCGCCCGAAAGCGCGACGGTGAACGTGCCGCGTTCGGCGATGGATTGTTCGGCCAGACTTGCAAACCGGCTGGCTGCTGCCCAGGCCAGTTCCTGCGGATTGTCGTAAATTTCCAGATGATATTCAGATTGTTTCATAGTGATTTGGGGAACCAACCCCAGCGATTTGGAAAAAATCAGATTAGCCGCTTCAAGAATAGAATGCGGAAAATCTTTCTCAAAATACTTTCAAAATTGTTTTCAGACGTTTCGCTATCCCGGCAAATTTAGTATTCTTCGCCCGCCACCTCGTTCAGGACACAGCGGGTTTACTTTCAGGTTTGGCGAATTGCCATAATTTATAAAATTCGTTTCTTGTTCCTTACGTTTCGCTCACTCAGGAGAGAGATTTTGAAAATGAGTGACCAATTGGAAA
>ERZ1066125.26-NODE-26-length-141921-cov-27.712010_pt1 | contig 141921 bp, 122 predicted proteins | sample MGYA00382772_ERZ1066125 | MGnify/ENA primary metagenome ERZ1066125 (study PRJEB33369, sample SAMEA5778355) | biofilm metagenome | biome: Industrial cooling water; feature: Water cooling tower basin; material: Biofilm | place: United Arab Emirates | collected... | reverse complement strand
ATTTGCTTATCTTGTTCGACAACCTTCCATACACACAAGTGAAAACCGATCTAATGACAAACCAAGACCCGTATCAACTCCGCCCCGAAGACGTAGCCGAACCACCATCAACTCTGCTGGAATCATTCAAGCGCATTGGCCCCGGAATGATTCTGGCGGCTTCGATTGTAGGTTCCGGCGAACTCATCGCCACCACCACGCTCGGCGCAAAAGTTGGGTATGCCGCGCTGTGGATCATTCTGCTCAGTTGTTTCATCAAACCCGCCGTGCAAGCCGAAATGGGGCGTTACATCATCGCCACAGGCGAAACCGGCTTGGAAAGTTTCAATCACGTTCCCGGCCCGCGCTTCAAAGTGAATTGGATCGTCTGGATGTGGATTGTCATGACGTTGATGACGATGTTTCAGATCGGCGCGATGTTCGCGGGCGTGTCGCAAGTCATGTTTCTGCTGACCGGCATCGCCGTCAAATACTGGATTCTGCTGTTTCTGGCCATCACGCTGGCGCTGCTGCTGGGCGGCGGTTACGACCGCATCGAAGGCATAGCCATGATCAAAGTCGGTTTGTTCACAGTGCTGACATTGATGGCCGCGTTGTTGCTGATTCGCATGCCGCAATACTTTTCGTGGGATGCCTTTCTGGGCGGCTTCAAATTCCAATTGCCCGGCGCGGGGTTCGCCGACGCCGTTGCTGTCTTCGGCATCACGGGCGTGGGCGCGAGCGAGTTGTTTATGTATCCGTACTGGTGCGTTGAAAAAGGCTACGCGCGATTCACCGGCAAACGCGAAGAAACACCGGAATGGAACCAACGCGCGCGCGGTTGGATTCGCGTCATGCATCTGGACATTCTCAGTTCGATGGTCATTTACACCGTCGCCACCATCGCGTTTTACCTGCTGGGCGCAGGCGTGTTGCACGGCATGGGCCTGGTTCCCAAAGACGCCGAGATGATTTCCACGCTGTCGAACATTTACACGCAAACGCTGGGCGGCTGGTCGAAATGGATTTTTTATGTCGGAGCCATCGTCACGCTGTACGGAACCATTTTCGCATCGCTGGCCGCCAACACGCGCATCTTCGCGGACGTTGCGCGGCTGATGGGATTTTTCCGCGCCGACGACGGCGAAGCCCGTGTGCGTTACCGCAAAGGCTTTTTGCTGGCCTTGAGCGTCGTTCCCATCGTGCTGGTCTTCAGTTTCAAAGACCCCGTGCAAATGGTGCGCATCGGCGGCATCGCGCAAGCGATGATGTTGCCGGTCATCGCCATCGGCGCGCTGTACCTGCGTTATCGCCGTTTGCCGAAACAGATCATTCCTCCAGCGTGGCAAACCGCCGGGTTGTGGATCGCTTCCATTGTGATTATTTGGCTGATGGGCTATTCCGTTATCGAAGCATTGAAGAAACTTTTGACAGGATGAGCAGGATTTTTCAGGATGAGATTGGCTGGTAGAATCAAAGCCAATCCTGAAAAATCCTGTCAATCCTGTCTACAAAAAACTTATGACAACTGAACGACGAATGCTGTTAGACACCGAGTTTCAAATGCCCAGCTTCCGGCTGGATGGCCGCGTGGCGTTGGTCACAGGCGGTGGCCGCGGACTTGGTGTGGGAATGGCTCAGGCGTTGGCGCACTCCGGTGCTGACATTGCGCTGGCGGCTCGCACTGAAAGCGAATTGAACAACGCCGCCGAATTGATCCGCGCGATTGGTCGCCGCGCGTTCATTGTGCCGACCGACATCGCCGATGTCGAAGCCGTGCGCGCAATGGTCAATCGCGCGGCGGAACACTTCGGACGATTGGACATACTCGTGAATTGCGCGGCCATCAACATGCGCCAGCCTGCGGACAAATTCACCGTCGAAGACTGGGACAAGATCATGAACATCAACTTGCGCGGATCGTTTTTCGCCGCGCAGGAAGCCGTCCGCGTCATGCGCCAGCAGCAATCCACGCACAAAGGCAAAATCATCAACGTCAGTTCCATCGCCGCCGAAATCGTCGTTCCCAACGTGACGCCCTACGCCACCAGCAAAGGCGGCATTCGCCAAATGACGCGCGGTTTGTCTGTGGAACTCGCCAAAGAGAACATCTGCGTCAACGCCATCGCGCCCGGACGATTTTGGACTCAGATGACCGACAGCGTCTTTTCCAATCCCGACCTGTACGAAAGCGCGGTAAGCGTCATCCCTATGGGACGCCCGGGCATTCCGTCGGAATTGGCCGGAGTGACGGTGCTGCTGGCTTCGGACGCTTCGGATTACATCACCGGCCAAACCATCACGGTAGATGGCGGCTGGACCGTGGGCGTGGCGGTCAAAGCATAACTCAACCATCAAACCTGACTGACCGAGTGTCGCGCTCGTTGCCGGAGCGAATCGTCAAAGGTTCGTACAACTCAGGACGCCGAGCTTGCAGCCATCGCCTGCCCGAAGAAGTCGGCAACACCGAACCGTCCAAATCAGCAATCACCATGTCATCATCAGCTTTTGTACTTTCGACCAGAATCTCCCCGTAAGGATCAAGGATCATCGCATTGCCGGTGCGAACTTCGTCGTCGTCCACGCCTACACCGTTGCTGAAGATCAGAAACATGCCGTTGTCGTGCGCGCGAGCGGGCAGCCACCGCATCAACCACCCTCGCCCTTTCTTCCCGCGAAATTCGGCCTTGATCGCTTCCATTACTTCGGGGCTTTCGTGCCGACGAAGCCATAATTCGGGATCAATCGCGCCCATTGCACGAGGGCTGCGCGAACGACAACCGCCGGTTTGATGCGGAGCCAGCAACACTTCCGCGCCCATCAACGCCGTGATTCGTGCGTTTTCAATCAGATTGTTGTCATAACAAATCAGCACGCCAGCGCGCACGCCTTGCGGCAGATCAAACACCGTGAAGCGATTGCCCGGACGAATCGCTTCGTGCTCAAACGCATGCAGTTTGCGATGACAAGCCGTTCGCCCGTCCGGCATAGCGACGACATAGCTGTTGTACATCGCGCCGTCGTCGCCAAGTTCGATCAATCCCGTGCCAATGGTCATCTGGTATTTCGCCGCCAGAGCCAGCAACTCCCGCGTCGAATCCCCTGCCGGCACAGGCTCCGCCAGCGCCAGCAACTCGTCTTTCGACAGCTTGCGGACGTGCCAATAACCGGTGATGCACATTTCAGGAAAGACAATCAACTCGACTCGCTGAGCGGCGGCTTCGGTCACAAAAGATCGAATCTTTTCCAGATTGGCGGCTTTGTCGTTGGCGGTGTGGTGGAATTGAACCGAGGCTGCGCGGAGATTGTTCATACGTTCTGGGTTTGGCTTTGCGGCAAGTCAGGCATCAAGCGGAAAAGGAATTTCGATAAATTCACCTGCTTGAATTGTCGCCAGCACAGTTTCAATTTCAGGAATCAGCTTGGCAATGATTGGAACTTGATTGGTAGGCAGAACAATAAAGGCCAGTGTGCGGCCAGACAGATTTTGTTGGTAACGAAGATTCTTGTCAGTGGTGATGAAGACATCAAACAGTGGCTCCACCTTTTTCAGCAAAGCGCCATTCTTCACGCCAGCCCATCCCATTTCTTGAACCGTGCGAATCGTCAGATGCCGCAACCGCTTTTTGACGATGTGCGGCGTGCATTCATCGAGAATGATGTTCACGCCGCCGTCCTGAGCTTGGACAAAGTTGATTTGGTGAAGTCCAAAATCTGCAACGCTTGTTCGCGGGCAACGGTAGGAAAGTTTTCCAGAAACTCATCCAACGTCAGGCCAGCTTCCAAGTTGTTGATCAAGGCGTCAATCGGAACCCGCGTGCCCCGAAAAACCGGAGCGCCACTGACAATCTCGGGGTCAATTGTGATCGGCAACTGAGCGATCTCTTTTTCATCAATTTCCAACATTGGCATCACCTCTTTTGGGAATAGTTTTTGGGAAAACAGCCTAACACGGAACAACCACCAAGGGCGGCACGATCACCATATACCGAAGTGAAAACCGCCCTAATTGGCTGTATTGTTATTGTCACAAAGGTCAAAATTTAGTGTGCCCGTTCTCTGAACCCCACAAAACTCAGTTCTGTGACGCCTTTTGAAAACATCTTCATATTCAATTTTCCCCCAAACATACAAACGATAATTTTCTTCATAAAGCCGTTTAATCATGTCTTCAGTCATAATCACGTTGTGGGTAATGATTATGGTCATGTCCGTCTTCGGGGCAATACTCGATTTGCTCCCTACTTCCCCACTAATTCGCGGTTTTATTGGCATAGGCACAGGAACTCTTGAATTCCTAAAAGCTATCATCGTGTCTGTTGTAACGTTAAAAGCTGATGTGTTCCCAGTATTGACGATTGTAAGAATTGCGCTCGGTGACTGCCCAACCTTTATTTCCAAATAATTTGCGCCTTTAATCATCACCCAAGGACGCTCTCCCATAGCAAAAGATTCTTGAGCAAACCGAGCACTTTGTTCGGCAGACTTGGCGGTGAGTTCACTTGCTTTGCTCGTTTCCTTACTGGCATCCGCTAGTTTCTGATTTTCCGAAAGCACCGCTTGATTATGCTTTGCAAGCTCCGCACTAGAATCTCGGCTTTCTTTCAGAGTGGTTTGCATTATCTTCAACTGCTCTTCCATAGATTCTGTTTGCCGCGTAGAGAGCCGGGTTTGCTCACTCATCTTTTGCAATTATTGCCAATAGGCGAAAATGGCATATACAGAATTCACCATAAGCATGCCAAAAGTAAATATGACCATTAACTTCGTACCTAAAGTGGCACGCCGCCATCTTGTTCTCACATCTCTATACCACCGCCCGCTGATTCGATTTCCTTTTGTCATATTCGCAGTCTAGTGGTGCAATCGGCTGAGTTCAACTTTCTTGACCGATTCTCCGCGCCTCACTCATAATTTGCCTATGCCGAATAAAAAACGCCTTTTCCTGATTGATGGGATGTCGAACATCTTTCGTTCGTATTACGCGATTCGCGGGTTGTCGAACTCGAAGGGATTGGCGACGAATGCCGTGTATGGCTTCACGATGACGCTGCGAAAGATGATTGCCGAACACAAGCCCGACTATCTGGGCGTGGTGCTCGATTCCAAAGAGAAAACCTTTCGCCAGGAACGCTTCGAAAAGTACAAATCCAATCGCCCGGAAATGCCCGAAGATTTGGCGCAACAGCTTCCGTACATTGATCGCGTCTGCGCCGCGTTGCGCGTGCCGGTCGTCAAAATGCCAAAGTACGAAGCCGCCGTGATCAACTCGACTTGATGTGCCGGGGCTTTGGCGACGAAAGAACGAATCTTTTCCAGGTTGGCGGCAAGTTGAAATTGAACGGAGGCTGTGCGGATATTGTTCATTGGTCTTGGGCATTGTCAGGGAAGCGTTCAAGAAGCGATGCCTTCGCCGATTTCAATCACCATTCCAGTTTTTCGCAACCGCTCCGCCAGCACATCACCGAGGGCAGTGGCCGGAGTCAAAATGCCTCCACGTTGAGGCGCACCGGGAAGATCGTCAAAATTCAACGCCAAACTCAGCGCTGATTCGCACAAAAACTTGACCGTAGCTCGATTGCCGGGATCGCCTTGATCTTTGATCAAGGCTTTGACTTTGCGCCCATCGCTGGCCACACCTACCAAATCACACAGGAACCAGCCTTCGTTCATGGTTTTTTCTGAAGGCCCATCGCCAGGTTGCGGCAACAAGGTTTTCATAAACAGGCGCAACGGAGTTTGCAGCGCGACATTGAATACGGCGGTTCCGGCAGTCATCCCGGCAGCTTGAATGCCACCCAACAGACCGCCAAATTTCATGCCTTCTTGATAAAGGAAGTTTGGCCCATACGGCGCTTGCCATTGTTCATACAAAGCGGCGCTGCGGCGGACGACACGAGTATTGATCTGGCTCATGAAAAACGGCCCTGCCCAGGCGGCAATGTCCGGGTCGTATTGCGGAATTTTCGGATCCTGATTTCGCGCAATCTCTTGTTCGGAATGCTCGCCCGGCGGATTCAGCAAAAAAACATCGCGCGCTCGTTCGGCTTGTCCGGCTTCTATCAGATTGAATACCGTCGCCATCGTTCCGCCATTCAGCCCACCATTAATTTGAAAATACGCCTTCACTTCACTGCACTGAGAACCAAGCTGATTCTGTATGTAACGAGCGACCAGATACGTTCCCAAATCCGAAGGCACAGAATCAAATCCGCAAAAAGGAATTATGCGCGTGCCGTCGGCGGCTGCTTGATCGTGGTAACGAGTGATCAGGTCTTTCACCCACGGAGTTTCGCCCGTGATGTCTACATAATGAGTTTGAAAGCGAACACAGGCGTCCACTATGGGCGTTCCATACAGCGCATACGGTCCCGCCGTCGTCAGCAACACTCGCGTGCGCGACACCATGGCGTCTACGGCAGCCTGGTCGTGACTGTCGGCAACCAGAATCTCCACATTGATTGCCGAACCACCGATTTCCGCTTTCACTGCTTCCAGCTTCTGCCGATTGCGCCCGGCAATCGCCCAACGCAAATCGCCTGGTTTCAGATTCCGCGCAAAGTATTCAACCGTTTGTTTGCCGGTGAAGCCGCTGGCTCCGTAAAGCACAACATCGAAATCTCGGTTTTGCATAGGTGAAACCTTTTGTGGTTAAGACCGCAAGTAAGAAGCGCCGTTCACGTCAATGATGCCACCAGTCAGAAAATCCGTCCCTTCGGAAGCCAGAAACAAAACAGTTTTGGCGACTTCTTCGGGTTTGGCGACGCGCTTGAGCGGGCTTTGGTTGCGTATGCCGTCGCCTTCCGTTCCGTCCAGCCGATACGCGACACGTTCGGTTTCGACGAATCCGGGAGCGACGACATAAACGAAAATGTTGTGCGGAGCGAGGGCTTGTGCCAGCGACTGGCTCATCGCATTCAGCGCGGCTTTGCTGGCGCCGTAAGCCGGAGCGTCGGGTTCGCCACGAAAGGCTCCGCGCGAAGAGATATTGACGATGCGCCCAGCGCCTTGAGAGATCATTTGCTGCGCTGCGCAAAACGTGACGTTCGCTGCGCCAATCAAATTCGTGTTGAGCGTGCGCTGCCAAGCGACTTGCCAGTCTTCGTAACTGACTTTGGCAATCGGGTGCGCTTCAAAGATGGCGGCGTTGTTGACCAAAATGTCCAGGCGAGAGTGTTGGCGAATGACGGCTTCGACCAATTGCCGAACCTGAGCCGCGTTGGTGATGTCGGCTCGATGCAAGGAATGCGAAGTTCCGGCAAGCGAATCAAAAGTCGCTTCAGCGGCTTCGCGGTTGGAATGAAAATGGAGCGCAACCTGCGCTCCATTTCCAGCAAATTGTTGGGCGACAATTCGACCAATACCGCGCGATGCGCCCGTGACTAAAACGACTTTGCCGTCGAAATTCATTGCGTCGCTCCTGACGTTTTGGCGACGAATTCATCCCAATAACTCCTGATGGCGATTTTGGCCAGCTTCCACATCTTGCCCCACTGAATATCGCCTTCTTCGCCGTAAATCAGTTTGCGAACGATCAAATCGCGAAAGGTTTTGCCTTCGCGGCGAATCATGAATTCTTTGGCGTAAGGTTTGGCGACATCGAAGAAACTGAAGTTCGGGTCCATCGCAATGCCTATGCCTTCCAGCGTCATGATCGCGCGCATCACGTAGGTGAAATGCGGCGGAATGCGAAACGGATATTCGTAAATGACTTCAGCCAGTTCGTAGGTCAGTTCCTTGAAACGAATTTCGCCCAGCTTCAGATTGAAGTAATCGGTAAACAGTTTTTCAACGACCGGTTTGATGATTTCCTGATCCACCGTCGTCGCCAGAAATTCCAGGTTGATTAAATCCTGCGTCAATCCTTTCACATCTTTTTCGACAATGTGGAAAAAGGCGTCAATCAACTGGCTTTGCAGCTTGGGCGTGATGCGTCCCACCATGCCGAAATCGAAAAACGCCAATCGGCCATCGTCCATCACGCGCAAATTGCCCGGATGCGGATCGGCGTGGAAAAAGCCGTCTTCCAGCAATTGCTTCAGATAAGTTTTGGCAATCAGTTTGATGACATCCGGCGGATTCGTGCCGCGTTCGCGCAGAGCTTGCAATTCCAGCACTTTCAGCCCGCCGATGAATTCCATCGTCAACACGCGCGGACTGGAATGCGACCAGTAAATCGTCGGCACATACACTTCATTCCATTTGCGAAAGTTCGCGCGGAAGGTTTCGGCGTTCTGGCCTTCCTGCACGTAATCCATTTCTTCAAAAATGACGTTTGCAAATTCGCCCAGAATGCCTTCCCAATCAATGCCGCGAATGACTTGCGGAAAGCGCATCATAAACCGCGCAATCTTGCGCAAAACGGCGATGTCGAAATTGATCGTTTTTTCCAGATCAGGCCGCTGCACTTTGATGGCGACGGTTTCGCCCGAATACAACCGTCCGCGATAAACCTGTCCCAACGAAGCCGCGGCAATCGGTTCCGGTTCGATTTCGGCAAACAAGGCGCCAATCGGTTTGCCCAATTCGCGTTCGATGATCTGCATTGCCACGTCGTTTGAAAACGCCGGAACATTATCTTGCAACTTGCTTAATTCTTTGATGTAGGCCAGCGGCAGCAAATCAGCGCGCGTGGAAATGGACTGGCCGATTTTGATGAACGTCGGGCCGAGTTTCAGCAATTGGCGGCTGAGCCATTGTCCTTGCCATTGCAAATGCTTTTCTTCGGATTCGTCTTTTTTGCCGACGAACCAGCCTCGGTGATAAGCAAAGACAAACAGGTGATACAACGCAAACGTCCAGATAATACGCCCGGCGCGAAACCACCCACGAATGCCGTGCCCTTTTATCTGTGCTTGCGGATCGTAATGCGCGACATTCGCCACCGAAGCGACTTCCAGAAATTGCGCTTCAGATTTATTCAAAGCGGAAAAATTCTGGTTCGCCAAAATTTGAACAGCAGCCTCTTTTTCAGCTATGGCCATTTTCGCTCCAACTTGTTACAGCTTAAGAAACGGTGCGGTCAATTCATACCGTTCACACCGCCATTAAACACATCTTCCAACTTTGCCGCATCAAGCAAACGCAAACCCATTGCTTCCAACGTAGCCAGATCGGCCTGTTCAAGCTGCTCGCGCGCCCACTGCGGCAAAGAACCAAACCTCCGCTCCATAAGCTTTGAGAGTATTGCCGATTCACCTTGCCGCATTCCTTGCTGTATTCCTTGCTGTATCCCTTGCTGTATTCCTTGCTGCATTCCTTGCTGCATTCCTTGCTGCATTCCTTGCTGCATTCCATCTTCAGTGCCAGCAGCAAAAGCTTCCTTGTAAAAAAGGTTGTCGCGTATATCGAGTGAGATTCCCATTTTTCGTGCCTCCTCTCGCACTAATTGTTCAACGCCTCTGATGCCCGACAGGATCATCAACTTTTCAAACCAATCGGCCTGATCGCTCTCTGGCAATTTGCCAATTTCTTGAACGATTCTTTTGACACTCTTTGGCTGATTGCCTTCATCCAACAAAATCGCCAGTACACTGTCAGCCGGCGAACCGCTTTCGAAAAAATAATCAGGATTAAGCCAGCGCATGTCAATCAGCCGATAACGGAATTGCAGAGATTCAAACACGATGGACTGTTTCATTGTCATCTGCTCTGAACCGAAATAAAGAACGATTTGAATTGGCGGCTGGCGCAATGACTGGGAAATCAATTGATAGTACTCCAGTTCGCGCCATTCCATGTTGGTGTCGTTGGTGCCTTGCAATTCCAGATGAACAATAGCGCCTTTATCGAATCGAGCAACAAAGTCCGGTCGGCGCAGGCGAACGCTTGGAAATTCAACTGTCAACATTTCGCTGGGCGCTTGCAAACCCAGCACTCGCCACAGGCCGGGCGTTCCGGCCCGCAGCAACTCTTTCAATGTCGTGTCGTATTTCATCATCTTCTCCGGCTGCACTGTACGATTCAAACGAAGTTAAGGTTGCGGCGAACAATTTCCGAGTTGAAATACCGTATGGCTCGGTCGCGGTCGCGTGTGATTTGTGCGCGAAGTTCATCTACGCCGGAAAATTTTTTCTCGCCCCGCAATCGGTGGAGCACGCGCACCCGAATCACCTGATCGTAAATGTCCTGGTCAAAATCAATCAGATGAGTTTCGACTTTGGATTCCAACTCGCCGCCGAATGTCGGGCGTTTGCCGATGTTGGTGACGCTGCGCCACCAGACGCCATCTACGAACGCCAGAGTGATGTACACGCCGTCAGTCGGCAAGACGCGGTTTTGCAGATCAAGATTCGCCGTCGGATACAACAATTGGCGACCTATACCGTGCCCGCGCGTGACAATTCCTTCAATGCCGTAAGGCCGTCCCAGCATACGCCGCGCGACATTCACCCGACCGGCTTTGAGCAGCAAACGCACCATCGTCGAACTGATTCGGCGACCACGCAATTGAACTTCGGCGACTTCGTCGGCGTGAAAGCCGAATTGCTGGCTGAGCGTTTGCAGCAATTCGATGTTGCCCTGTCGCTGGTGGCCGAACGCGAATCCTTTGCCCAGATACACTTCGCGCGCCTGCAATCCATCCACGATAAAACGTTGAACGAACTGTTCCGCCGACAACGAAGCCAGTTGCTGATCGAAATTCAACACGACGACCTGCTGAATCCCCAGCGCTTTCAGTCCTTCGGCTTTTTGATTGAACGTTTGCAACAACGGAGGCGCCGTTTCAGGTTTCAACACCTGACGCGGATGCGGGTCAAAGGTAATAAGGGTCGGAACGGCATCAATCAACAACGCGCGTTCGACAACAGTGCGAACAATCGCCTGATGCCCAAGATGCAATCCGTCAAATACTCCCAATGTGACCACCGCCGGGCGACGAATTTGCAGATTTTCGATTCCGTGAAAGATTTCCATTGGCCAGTTCGCAGTTCGCGGTTCGCAGTTCGCTGTCACACAAATGTCGTGAACCGTGAACTGCGAACCGCGAACTAAAGCTCTATTTGCAATCTGTCATACGCTGGTTCAACGCCGTCCGGCAAAATCCGGCTCAATTCCGAGTGTTTGAAATCGTGCCCCATGTGCGTCAGCAACGCGCGGCGCGGTTTCAATTCGGCAATGTAATTCAAGGTTTGATCCAGATGCAGGTGAGTGACATGCGGTTTGAATCGCAACGCATCAATGATTAACACATCCAGTCCGTGCAGTTTGGCCAGCGACGATTCCGGAATGAAATTGCAATCGGTAATGAACGCAACTTCATGCGTTCCGTCGCTGAACCGAAATCCCGTCACCGGCAACCGTCCGTGAATGACTTCAAACGGCGTGACGCGCAGCCCGCACACGTCAAAATCGCCTTCAATGGTGTGAGAAACGATTTGCGCCAATCCTCCACCGACGTGCGTTCGTTCGAAGATGTAATAAAACACGCGGCGAATTCCCTGCCAGGTAATGTCGCTGGCAAACACCGGAACCGGGCCGTGGCGAAAATTGATCGGGCGAATATCATCCAATCCCAACACGTGATCGGCATGACAATGCGTAATCAACAGCGCATCCAGCCGATCCACCTTTTCTCGCAACGCCTGCTGGCGAAAATCGGCGGAAATATCCACGACCAATCGCTGGCCGTCGTGTTCGATCATCAACCCGGTTCGCAACCGTTTGTCGCGCGGATCGTCCGACTGGCAAACAGCGCATTCACAACCGATCATGGGAATGCCAACTGAAGTCCCGGTTCCGAGAAAGGTGATCCTCATAAGAATCGTCAGCTACCGCTTGGTTGACGCCGCATGGAAACAAACTGGGTTTTCAAATCGGACAACAATTCGTCAAAGAATCGTTCTTCGCCGCGTGACAAATTACCGTTGGTTTTTTCGCGCAACATGATCAACAGATCAATGGTTTCCTTGGCAGCCATCATATCAACCTGCCTTTGGCGAGTCGCAGGATGCTCCACCAACCCAAGATAGATGTATGCCGAAGAAGCAATCTGCATCACAAAATCCGTGAACATGGTTTGTTCGGGCATGACTTCCTCTTCGTCGTCAGGGAATGGTTCCCTTGGCGGCAAGTCCGAGGTCGCGCTGACGCTGGGTTGTACGGTGGGTTGAACGGCTGGTGGCGGCTCAGGAATCTGCGCGTCTTCGCGCATCGAGCCATCAGGATTAAACAATCTACGATCTGTTACCTTAAAACCGGACTGGGTCTCTTCGGCCATAAGTGAGTCTCGCTCCTAACGATTATTCAGAATTTGAGGTTTGATTTTGAAGCGAGATATTAGCATCCGAAGTAGACAGTAGTCAGTAGACAGTAGGCAGTAGTTTCAATTTTCTGCCAAAGGATTAAACCGTACTTGAGATTTTGGACAATCTTCGAAAGATTTCTGAATGTCCGCAAACTACAGCCTTGACCTAACTGTCTACTGTCTTCTGTCTACTTCACTGAAACATTGTTGCTCGACAGCGTAGTCGAAAGCGTGCGCTGCAATTCCGCGACGGCTTTGGTGTAATCGGTCAACGCGCGCAATTCGCGGCCACGAGCGGCGGAGAGCGCGTTCTGCCGATCAAGCACGAAAAAGTTCGTGGATTGGCCAGCGTCGAATTTACGTTGCTCGCTCTGGTACTGAAGCTCGGCGTTGATGCGCGAATTTTTGGCAGCCTCGACACGACGCTTGGCAGTTTCGACTGCTTGCAGTGCGTTGCGAACTTCGACCTGAATTTGCTGCTCGGTGCGTTGACGCTGTATGTCAAGTTGACGGCCTTCGGCCAGCGAACGACCGAGGTTCGCTTCAGCCGTGCGATTTCGAAGCGGCAGGCTGATGTTCACGCCAACTCGCCAGGTGCGGAATTCGTTCCTGAACATATTGCCCAGACTTTTCCAGTTGCCGCCAATCATAAAATCAGGAATCGGCAGATCAACCGGCGGCGGCAGCACAGGAATCAGTGGGGTCGGCGCATTCGGTTGAGCGTTGACGTAATTGATCAACCGATTGATGCGGTCGTTGGTGGCGATGCTCGACGCGGTGAAGAAATTCGTTCCTGTGCGCGGGTCGCCCGCCACGCCAATCGAACCATAGCTGACGACAAAATCAATTTGCGGTTTGATCTGATCGCGGAAAAACTCCGCGTCAATTTTGTTCAATTCGCCGCGCAAACGGAACTGCTCCATTTCCGGGCGGTTTTGCAGCGCCAGTCGCGTGGCGTCTTCCAGTGACAAACCAGCGCTGGCATCCACTTCCGGCTGTTCCACCGGCATCAATTCCGAATTCCAAAGATCGGCTTTGTCCGGTTGCAGCATCAACGCCTTCAACGCATTTTCAGCGCGCTGAATGGCGTCCACAGCGGCTTCGGCTTCATCGTTGCGACGTTCCAGTTCGACGCGCGCGGAAATGATGTCCGCCGGAGCCAACGATCCGGCTTCGACCAGTCGCTGGTTGTGTTCAAGCTGAATGCGCGCCAAATCCACCGATTCGCGTTTGATTTCGCGGTCGCGGCGCGCAAAAACCAAATCCCAATAAGCGCGTTGAACTTGAGAGATGATTTCGATGGCTCGCTGGCGAAACTGGCTGTCGGAAATGTCCAACCGTTTTTTGGCCAGTTTGATCTGCCGCCGCGAAGGATCAATCTCGCGGTTTTTCATCAACGGCTGCGTAAAGCTGACGTTCAGCGAAGACGTGAACTGCGGGTTAATGGCGTTGAACAGATTCTGCGTAGTAGATCGGTCGTTGCTGAACGTTCCCTGCAACAATCCACCATGCTCTCGCAATCGTTGGGCCAACGTCGCATTGCCTGTCAGGTTATCGGTCAACAATCCGCCGTCTTCGCCCCCGGCCAGCACGTTGGCGACAGGAGTTCTGCGCCGGTCGTAAAAGAAGCTGGACGTGAAGGTCGGATCAAACACGCCGTCTGCCGCGCGAACATCAAACTCCGTCAGTTGCACATTCAGCCGCTCCACTTCTACGTCGCGGTTGTTTTCCAGAGCCATCAAAATGGCATCGCGCAACGCCATCGGAACGCGTTTGGCGCCATCAACGCCAACCCGCTTGTCAGATTGCGAACCGTTTGATTGCGGATTGCGGCCATCGCTTCTGACAGCGGATTGCGGATTGTCCTGTGCCAAAGCAAATGGCGAGAGCAAAGCGATCAGCCAAAATAAACTCATCGCTACTTTTGCCTTTTGACTTTTAACTTTTGACTTTTGACTTTTCATATTTCCTTCCCTGCTTGTTGCTCTTTCGCTTTTTGGTACACGACGGCGGCGGCGGCCACGTCTTCGATGGCGATGCCCAGCGATTTGAAGAGCGTAATTTGTTCGGAATGTTCCCTGCCGCGCATCTGGCCGCTGACCACGCATCGTAGCTCTTTCACTCGCTCCCACGTCAGCAACCCTTTTTCAACTGCTGTCACGAATTCGCCCGATTCGATCCTGGCTTGATCCAGCGAATCCACAGCGATGAAATTCGCGCGCTGAATGGCTTTGTCGTCCACTTCGCGGCGCAAAATGGAATTGCCTCCGGCGGCGTTGATGTGAACGCCGGGTTTCAGCCAGTCGCCCAACACAACCGGTTCGCGCGAACTGGTGATGGTAATGATGATGTCGGTGTCTGCAGCGGCTTCAGGAGTTTCGACGGGCTGAATGTTGGCCAATCCAAGTTCCGTCGCCATTTGTTGGCAAAACCGTTCGCGGTTTTCCGGTTTGCGGCTGTACACCTTGACCGATTCGATTGGCCGCACAGCGCAAACCGCCGCAAGCTGGCTGGCGGCTTGCCAGCCGCTTCCGTAAACGCCAACGGTTTTCGCGTCTTCGCGGGCGAGATACTTGGTCGCCACACCGCTGGCTGCGCCGGTGCGCATCTGGCCGAGCTTGTCGGCTTCGATGAACGCCAGCAATTCGCCGGTCACAGCGTCGAACAAGCTGACGTAAAACCGCGCGCCAGTGCGCGACACGGTGTATGACTTCAGCCCCAGCAAACCTTTGAATTCGCCGAAGTTCGAAACCGCGCCGCTCATTGTCATCAAGGTCGAACCTTGCGCGCGAACGCGACGACGCGGCTCGTTCGTCGCCTCGCCCGAAGCCTGCAACTTGAAGACGGCTTCGACGGCAGCCAGCGCATCTTTCATCGTCAGCAAATTGGTGACGTCCTGTTCAGTCAGATAAAGCGCCATCTTCTATCCTTTGTTAAAGAGATTGAGGATTGACGACGCCGTCGCAACGGCTTTTCCTCGCACTCGCCCCGTCAGGTTGCCCCACTTTGCGGCCAATCGTCCCCAGACGGTGGAGTTCTTCCAATCGTCAAAGATCGAATACACCACCGGAGTCGCCACCAGCGTCAGCAATAAACACAGGGTTTGCCCGCCAATCACCACCACGGATGTCGAACGATTAATCCCGGATCCCGGCCCTTTGCTCCAGGCCAACGGCATCATGCCTGCGACAAAGGCGATGGTTGTCATCAAGATCGGTCGCAGACGGTCGCGGCTGGCTTGTATCAACGCTTCGTGGCGTTCCATGCCTTTCGCTCGCAATCCGTTGGTGTGGTCAATCTGCAGGATAGAGTTTTTCTTGACCATGCCGAACAGCACCAACAAGCCAAGCGCCGTGAACATATTGAAATTCTGCCCTGTGATGATCAGCGAAAAGATGGCGAACGGCAGACTGAGCGGCAGCGCCAGCATCACAGTGATCGGATGCAGGAACGATTCGAACTGCGCCGCCAGAACTATGTACATGAAGATGAACGACAGCAGAAACGCCGTGATGAATCCATTCATCGTGCGGCGCAATTCCTTGACGTTGCCCGCCGGAGCCGCCGTGTATTGCGGAGGCAGATTCAACGCCTTGATTTCTTTTTCCAGTTCAGCGGAAACGACGCTTTGCGAAAAGCCGGGTTTGATATTGGCGGTCAGCGTCACCTGTCGCTGGCGTCCCAAACGTTCGATGCTGGTCGGGCCGCTGGCTTCCTGAAATTTGACGACATTGTCCAAACCAATGCTGCCACCTGCGCCGCCGCGCGACGAAGGCACGTTCAACTTGCTGATTCCGGCGGCATCAGTGCGGTAATTTTCGATGGCGCGAACACGAACTTCGTACTGTTCGCCGCCTTCGTTGTAGGTTGAAATCTGATCGCCACCGACCAACAGGCGCAAACTTTGAGCGACGTCGCCGATGCTGACTCCCAGATCAGCGGCTTTCTGCCGATCAATCTGGGCGCGAAGTTCCGGCTTGCCCAAAATCAACGACGTGTCGGCTTCGACCACGCCCGGCATATTTTTGAGCTTGTCTAAAATCTTCGTTGAGTATTCGCTGAGTTTATCCAGATCAGGCCCGCGAAAGCTGTACGCAATGTCTGTATTGGTTCGACCTCCGCCGGCAATTGCCGCCACCGGCGACACCAATGGGCGCAAATTGTAAGACTCGAACTTGGGTAACACTTTGGTGCGCACCTGATCCATGCTTTGAAACTGCGTCAATTCGGGGCGCACGCTCAAATCGTGCATGCGCACGTAAATCTTCGCCAGGTTGGTAGTTTGTTGCTGGTCGTCGCCTACCGTTGTGATCGTGTAATTGACGTGAGGAAGTTTGCGGACTTCAGCGGCGACTTTTTGCGTCAAGTCCAGTGTGCTTTGCAGCGAAGTGCCTTCGGACGCTCGCAAACTGATTTCATATTCTCCCTGATCGTCCTGTGGAAAAAAGTCTCTGCCGACTTTCATAAACAGCGGCCCAGTAGAAAGAAAGACCAGCACGGCAATCGTCACCACCAGAATGCGATGCTGCAAGGCATGCGTCAGCAACCATGTGTATCCGCTGTCCAGCACGCGCATCAGCCAGGATTGTTTTTGGTGTTTGCCGTCTTCGTTGGGATCGTGTTTTTTCAGCAAGCGGGCGCTCAAGGTGGGCGTCAGCGTAAAACTGACAATCAACGAAACCGCAATCGCAAAAGCCATCGGCAGCGCCACGTTTTTGAAGAATCGTCCCGAAATGCTCTGCATAAAGCCGAGCGGCAAAAAGATCACCACCAGCGACAAGGTCGTCGCCATGACGGCCAGACCAATTTCCCTGGTCGCGTCAATTGCAGCAGCGAAGGGTTCGTAGCCTTTTTCTTCGATGTAGCGAAAGATGTTTTCCAGCACGACGATGGCGTCGTCAATCACGATGCCGACCGACAGCGTCAGTCCCAACATCGAAGGGCCGTTCAGCGTAATGCCGAAATAATCCATCAAGGCAAACGTGGCGATGATCGAGGACGGAATGGCGATGCCGGAAATGATCGTCGCGCGCAGATTCTGCATAAACAGCAGCACCACCAGCGCCGCCAACAGCGATCCCAGCAGCAAATGTTCGCGGATGGCATGAAACGCCGCCAAAATGAAGACCGATTGATCGCGCACCACGTCAATCGTGTAACCGGCTGGCAAATTTTTCTTCAGCGCGTCCAGCCGTTCTTTGACATCCCTGACCACGTCCACCGTGTTCGTTCCTGATTGGCGACGCACTTGCAGCAACAAGGCTGGCTTGTCATCCAATCGCCCGGCGCTCAATTCTTCTTCTTCGCCGTCTTCGGTGTAACCAATGTCGGAAATCTTGATCGGATACCCATTGCGATTGGCCACAACGACGCTGTTGAATTCAGCCGGCGATTGCAATCGGCCAAGCGTTCTCAAGGTCAGCGTGCGTGCTTCCTGTTCGACTCTGCCGCCGGGCACTTCCAAGTTTTGCGATTGCAGTGCGCCGGATACCTGCGCCACAGTCAGGTTGTACGCGCGCAATTTGTCGGCATCTAGTTTGACGTTGACCTGTCGTTTACGCCCGCCAACGATCTGCACCTGACCGACTCCGCTGACCGATTCGATCTGGCGACGAATGACTTTGTCGGCGAATTCCGTGATTTCACGGATGTTGCGATTGGACGCCACGGCAATGGTCATAACCGGCGAAGCGTCTGGGTCCAGTTTTTCCACCGTCGGCTGTTCAATCGTTCGCGGCAACAGCGGAATCGCGCGGTTGATCTTGTCGCGCACGTCCTGCGCCGCCGAATCAAGATCGCGCTCCAATTCGAACTGCACGAAGACCAGAGAAACGCCTTCCGACGAAGTCGAGCGCAATTCTTCAATGCCACTGATGGTGTTGATGGCTTCTTCGATCTTGTCTGTGATTTCGGTTTCGACTTCCTGAGGAGCAGCGCCGGGCAGTCGCGTGGTGATGGTGATGATCGGGAATTCCACGCGCGGGAATCGTTCGACGGTCAATCGGTTGTAGGCGAACACGCCCAACACGATCATCGTCATAATCAACATCGTGGCAAACACCGGGCGGCGCACACAAATCTCGGCTAACTTCTGCATAACTCTCTCCCTCCTTCAATCAAGCAGCTTGCGGCTATTAGCGACTTGTGACGACGCTGCCTTGTTCAAGTTTTTCCAGATTGCTGACGGCGACGGTTTCGTTGGCTTTCACGCCTTCGACGATTTCGATCAATTCGCCATCGCTCACGCCTGTTTTGACGATGCGCTCGACCGCTTTGCCATTTTCAATCACAAAGACCTTGGACAAACCGGCTGCCGTCAAAACGGCTTTGGCCGGTATCATCACGGCGGAGGCGTCGTTGGCGGTGATGAGTTGGGATTTGGCGAACATTCCCGGTCTAAGCTGATTGCCGGAATTGTTGACTTCGGCTTCGACGGTCAACGCGCGAGTTTGCTCGTTCAGCGAAGGTCCGATGCGAACGATGCGCCCGGTGAAAGTGCGCCCGGCCAAGGCTTCGACAGTCAGGTTCATGGTCTGCCCTTTGCGAACGGCGGCGGATGATGATTCCGGAATGTCCGCACGAAGCCGCAGAGGATTGATTTTGACCAGCGAAAGAATGCGACCGCCAACGGCCAGATACGAACCGCGATTGGCGAATTTTTCCTTGACGGCTCCGCTGATCGGCGCGCGAACCACCGTGTCGGTAACGGCTTTTTTGGCCAACGACAATGCCGCGCGCTGCTGTTCGACAACCGCCAGTTGCTGATTGACGGCGTCAACCGCCGCTTGATGGCGCGCCTTGGCCAGATTGTTTTGCGTCACGGATTGATCGTAAATCGAACGCGAAACGTCGCCGTTTTCCACCAGTTTGGCGGCACGATCCAAATCCATCTGCGACCAATCCAATTGCGCTTTGGCCTGACGAACTTCGGCGTTCTGATTCACGTCGAATTTCTCTCCCTCCTTCATGCCCAATCGCGCCATCGTTTGTTTCAAAGCGGCTTCGGCCTGTTCGACTTTCAATTTGGCGTCTCGTTGATCTATCACGGCAATCACCTGCCCCTGGGTAACATAACTGCCGAAATCCACATTGAGCTGAGACAATTCTCCGGCGGCCTGCGCGGCAATTACGACTTCTTCATCCGCCGCCAGCGAACCGACCACTTCCACAGTGCGTTGCAAGCCTCGCGTGATGGCGGCAGCAGTCGTCACATCAACAGCTTCCGGCGTCGCCGCCACAGCGGCATTGGCCGTTGCTTCAGGTTGCGACTTGGTGCGCGAACAAGCCGCTCCCGTCAAAACCGCCGCCAGCGCCAGCGCCAGCGCCATACGATGTCCGATCAAGTTCAACATTGAGTCCCTCTCCTTACAGTTCGTTTATTTGCGCCGCGATTGCGGCGTTTCGTGTTCAAAGTTGGTCAGCGAAGCCATCAACAGATCGGTAAATTTCTCGGCTGCCTGACGATTGCTGAAATTGACGAATTCCCGCCCCGCGTGTCGAAAGAATTTTCGCGTCATCGCCTGATTCATCACCATTCCGACAAAACCGCGCACGGCTATGATCGGATCAACCTGCCGAAACACGCCTGCCGTAATACGCTTTTTGACATACTCCACCAACCGGCGATGCTGTTTCAGAATGTGGTTGGTGAAAATCATCTCGGCCAGTTCGTGGCCTTCCAGCGCGCTGTAAAACAGAATTCGCATCGCCGTGTCGTCGTGCTCGTGAAATTCCAAAATATGAAATGCAAACGATTCAAAAACCTGCCGGTCGTCGCCGCGTTCCATCGCTTCGTCAATCACACGCTGCAACGTCTGCACACTCTCTGAACTCGCCTTTTGATCAATGATCGCAGCATATAAATCGCTCTTGGTCGCAAAATGACGAAAGATGATTGCTTCGTTGACACCCGCTGCCAACGCAATTTCTTTGGTCGTGGTTCCGCGAAACCCTCTTTGCGAAAAAAGCTCCATGGCAACTTCCAATATCTGCTGGCGGCGATCTTCAGCAGCCATCCGCGCCGGCGCTTTTCCATCTGTTTTTTCTTCAAGTACTTTTTTCGGTGTCATTACTGGCGTTTGGCTGACTCTTTCAGATGCGAATCAGCTCTTTTTTCCTTCAAGTTTTGCTTCAAACCAACATTCTGCCTTCTCGACTTCATTGTAAGTAAGTACCTACTTACCACACGACCGCGAAGACTGGCAAGCCAAGAAGTAAGTGCTCACTTACTTCCGAAACGAAGCCGCCAGGAAATTGATAAGATCGCCCCCTCTGGCTGATACTCCGCTTCCCAATTTTCACAACGGATAAACTGAAAAAATGATCGAACGAATCAAATGTCTTTTGCTGTGTTGTGCGTTCGCGCTGACGGCCTTTGGGAATGCCGCTCAGCTTGGCGGCAAACAGCTTTATCAAACGCATTGCGCTGCCTGCCATGGTCAAACCGGCGAAGGCGGTTCCGGCCCGACACTGGCGACGCCGCGATTGGTTCGCGCAGCCGACGAAGCCACTCTCATCAAAATCATCAAGGAAGGAATCGCCGGAACTGAAATGCCGAGTTCAAGGCTGGATGCTGCGCAGATCAAATTGCTGGCGGAGTTCGTGCAAGAGCTTGGGAAATTGCCACCTGAAAAACCTGCGGGAAACGCCGCTCGCGGAGCCAAACTCTATGCGGGCAAAGGCGGCTGCACGATGTGCCACGCCATCAATGGCGAAGGCAGCAGTTACGGCCCCGATTTAAGCGACATTGGATTGCGGCGCGGAGCAAAACACCTGCTAACGTCTTTGCTTGATCCTGAAGCCGACGTGGCCAAAAGCTTTTTGCAGTTTCGGCCCGGGACGGCAATCACGGACAATTTTTTGCAGGTTCGTTTGCTGACGCGCGCGGGCAAACGCATCAACGGTGTGCGCGTCAACGAAGACAGTTTCACCATTCACGTTCGAGACGCTTCCGGGCGCGTGCATTCGTTTTTCAAATCCGAACTGCGCGAACTGCATAAAGATTGGGGAAAGTCTTCGATGCCGAGTTATCGAAAAGCTTTGACGCAAAGTGACCTCGACGACCTTGTCGCGTACCTGCTAACACTGCGAGGCGACAAATGAAAATCTACGTCTTTCCTCTGCGCCTCCTCTGCGTTCTTTGCGCCTCTGCGGTGAAAACAGTTTTGGCCAGCCTGATAATTCTGACCACGACACAACCGGCATTGAGCCAGGTCACTTACGAACGCATTCGCCATGCCGAAGCCGAACCGCAAAACTGGCTGACCTATTCCGGCAATTACCAAGGCCATCGCTATTCACCGCTCACACAAACCAACACGACGAATGTCGCGCAATTGAAACCGGTCTGGGTTTACCAAATGCGCGATCCGGGCAAAGTCGAAGCGACTCCGTTGGTCGTAGACGGCGTGATTTATCTGAGCGAAAAGCCGCACGTCGTGACAGCGTTGGATGGACGCACAGGACGCCCGCTGTGGACGTATCGTCGCACGACTCCCAGCGACGCGCGTGGTTGTTGCGGCATTCCGAATCGCGGGTTGGCGGTGTTGGGCGAAACGCTTTACCTGACGACGTTTGATTCACACGTCATCGCGCTGGACATTCACACCGGCAAATTGCGTTGGGACGTGATTGCCGCGGATTACAAACTCGGTTACACGATGACCGCCGCTCCATTGGCGATCAAAGACAAAATCATCGTCGGCGTGGGCGGCGGCGAATATGGCATTCGCGGATTTCTGGACGCCTACGATGCGAAAACCGGCCAAAGGCTTTGGCGATTCTGGACGGTTCCCGCGCCCGGCGAAGCAGGCAACGAAACCTGGTCGGGCGATAGTTGGAAAACCGGCGGCGCGCCGACCTGGGTGACGGGTTCGTATGATCCCGAACTGAATTTGATTTACTGGCCGACGGGCAATCCTGCGCCTGATTGGAACGGAGATGCTCGGTTGGGCGACAACCTGTATTCCGACTGTCTGCTGGCGTTGGACGCCGACACCGGCAAATTACGCTGGCATTTTCAATTCACGCCGCACGATGTTTGGGACTGGGACGCGAATCAAGTTCCGGTGTTGTTTGACGCTGTCGTCAACGGCAAATCGCGCAAACTGATCGCCCAGGCAAATCGCAACGCTTTTTATTACTTGCTGGATCGCGTAACCGGCGAATTTCTGCGCGGCGCGCCTTACATCAAACAAACCTGGGCCAGTGGATTGGACGCCAAAGGCCGCCCAATCAAATTGCCGAACATTGAACCTTCAGCCGAAGGCACGCTGGTTTATCCCGGTTTGGGCGGCGCGACGAACTGGTATTCACCGAGCTACAGCCCGCAAACGAAATTGTTTTATGTGCTGGCGCGCGAAAATCATCCGCAATACTTTTTCAAAACTGATGCGGTTTACCATCCAGGCGATTTGTTCGAAGGCGGCGGCGGGCGCGATTTACCCGGCGTCGAACCTTACGGTGTCGTCAAGGCGCTGGACGCACTGACCGGAAAGCAACGCTGGGAATTTCGTTTGTTTTCTCCGGCAATGACTGGATTGATGGCGACGGCAGGCGGCCTGGTCTTTGGCGGCAGCAGCGAAGGGTACTTTTACGCGCTCGACGCCCGGACGGGAAAAGTGCTGTGGAAATTCATGGCCGGGTATCAAATCGTCAACAATCCGATCAGTTACGCGATTCGCGGCAAACAATACGTTGCCACCATCGCCGGACAAGGATTGTTTGTTTTCGCGCGGTAAGCCATTCACAGCTTGCCTTTGCAAAGCACTGTGCTAGGCTTCGCGCCGTACGTTCAACTCACCTTCAACGATTCGGAGACAAAAACGAATATGGCGACACAGGCTTCCAATTCGGAGTCCATTTCTGCGTTCGATTCGACCAAAGACACCGCCGGAATCGGCGGCCATCCACGCGGGCTGACCACGCTGTTTTTCACGGAAATGTGGGAACGGTTCAGTTACTACGGCATGCGCGCGTTGCTGACGTTGTACCTGACCAAAGCCATGGGCTACGACGAAAAAGTCGCGGCGACGATTTACGGCGCTTATACCGGTTCGGTTTACCTGATGTCGGTTCCCGGCGGCTGGATCGCGGACAATGTGCTGGGTACGCGGAACGCTGTGTTTTACGGCGGCATTCTCATCGCAATGGGACATTTTTCGATGGCTTTGCCGACCAGCATCAGCTTCTTTCTTGGATTGATCTTGATCGTGTTGGGAACCGGGTTGTTGAAGCCGAACGTCAGCGCCGTGGTCGGCGAATTGTACAATCAGGAAGACCAACGCCGCGATGCGGGTTTTTCGATCTTTTACATGGGCATCAATCTGGGCGCGTTCATCGCTCCGATCATCTGCGGTTATCTGGGCGAAAAGATCAATTGGCATCTCGGGTTCGGAATGGCAGGCATAGGCATGACGCTTGGGCTGATTCAATACTATTTAGGAAGAGATCGCCTCGCTCACGTCGGCCATCCACCCAATCAAACCAGCGAAGAGACAAAACGCAAAGCCGTCACTGGCGCAATCTTAATGATCGTCATCAGCGCGGCGGTTGGCGTGTTGTTTTTTGGTCCGTCGTGGATCACCGAAAACAAATTCTGGATCATGGTCGGCAGTCTGGTGATTTTTCTGATCTGGTTGTTCGCGTCTTACTTGAAACCAGAAGAGAAAAAACCTGTGGCTGTCATTGTGATCCTGTTTGTTTTCTCGATCATCTTTTGGGCGACGTTTGAACAAGCTGGAAGCAGCTTCACGCTGTTTGCTGACCGATTCACCAATCGCAGCATCTTCGGATATGAATTTCCGACAAGCTGGTATCAATCGGTCAACTCGATTTTCCTGATTTTGCTGGCGCCGGTTTTTTCATGGTTGTGGTTGAAAATGGCGAATCGCCAACCTTCCAGCCCTGTCAAATTTTCGCTGGGACTCTTGTTCGTTGGATTTGGCGCGGTGTTGCTGGTTCTTGCGTCGCTGTTGCTGGTCAACGGCAGCAAAGTCGGCCCGTGGTGGTTGGTCGGCGTGTACCTGTCGCAAACCATCGGCGAATTGTGTTTAAGCCCGGTCGGTTTGAGCACCACCACGAAACTGGCTCCAGCCCGGTTAACCGGATTGATGATGGGCGTGTGGTTTTTGTCCATTTCTTTCGGCAACTTCTTCGCCAGCTTTTTCGCCAGCGAATTCAAAAACGAACAAAGCGCGCTGGTCGGTTTGTTTACCAAAGCCGGAGCCTGGCCGATTGCCGCCGCAGTTCTGTTGCTGGCGCTGACGCCGTTCATCCGCAAACAAATGGGGAAAGTGCGGTAATTATCTCCAGTAATCGCCAATGGCGTTTAACACTAAAAAACGTATGCTTCGAACAATTATTTTTCGCTCCACTCAAACGCTGTTGATCTTGTTGCTGCTGGGTTTGTTGATTTTGCCGATCCCCATTGCAGACGCTCAGGCGCAATTCGACATTGTGCTGGCCGGTGGCCGCGTCATGGATCCCGAATCCGGTCTGGACGCCATTCGCAACATAGGCATTCGCGGCAACAAGATCGCAGCGATTTCCGCGCAACCGTTGAAAGGCAAAACCGTCGTGGATGTGAAAGGCCACGTTGTGACTGCCGGGTTCATTGACCTGCATTCGCACGGACAGGATGACGAAAATTACCGCTACAAAGCGCGGGACGGTGTGACGACGGCACTGGAAATGGAAGTCGGCGTTTCGCCCGTGCCGAAGTGGTATGCCGAACGCGAAGGCAAATCGTTGATCAACTTCGGCGCAACGGTTGGCCACATTCCGGCAAAAATGGCCGTGATGAAAGACACCGGAACCTGGCTACCACGCGACAACGCCGTCACAAAAAAATCTTCACCGGAAGAAGTTCGACAGGTCGCGGAACTGATCAAACGCGGGTTGGATGAAGGCGCTTTGGGCATTGGGTTTGGCATCAACTACGTGCCGACCAGCACGCGCACGGAAATTCTGGATTTGTTTCAACTGGCCGCCGAACGCAAAGTCGCCACGTACGTTCACATGCGCCACGCCGGAGCCGTCGAACCCGGCAGCGCAATTGAATCATTGCAGGAAGTTTTGGCAGATGCCGTGGCGACGGGCGCAGCATTGCACGTCGTTCACATCACCAGCACCTGTTTGCGTCAGACAGCGACTTGTTTGCGAATGATCGAAGGCGCGCAAAAACGTGGATTGGACGTGACCACGGAAGCTTATCCTTACACTGCAACGCAAACGCGCATAGAGTCGGCAATTTACGACGAAGGCTGGCAGGAGCGTCTGGGTATGACATTCAAGGATTTGCAGTGGGTGGCCACCGGCGAACGATTGACGGCGGAAACTTTTGCCAAATACCGCAAGGAAGGCGGCGGCGTCATAGGCCATTCCATCCCCGAAGAGATTTCGCGGCTGGCCGTTTCCAATCCCAAAGTAATCGTCGCCAGCGACGGATTCATCAATGACAAACAAGGCCATCCGCGGGGCGCTGGCAGTTATGCGCGAGTGCTGGGTCTGTACGTCCGCCAGCAAAAAGCTGTTTCGATGATGGATGCGCTTCGCAAAATGTCTTTGCTGCCAGCGCAGCGTCTGGAAGCTTCCGTTCCGATGATGCGCTCGAAAGGCCGAGTCAAAGTCGGAGCCGACGCCGATTTGATCGTTTTCGATCCGGCGACGGTGATTGACCGCGCGACCTTTGAAAACGCCGCGCAGTATTCAACCGGCATTCCACACGTTCTGGTCAACGGAGTGTTCGTCGTTCGGGATGAAAAAATCGTCGAAGGCGTCAACCCCGGCGTCGGCATTCGTCGCAGGTAGGGAATGTGCATGACCCACGAATCATTTCCGCGAAACAACTGAAACAGGATTGCGGACTCCAACTTCTCCATCGAGCGGCCATTCCGCAATCATTGTCGTTCGCTTCCAACCGCCACTAGACACTTGCTCAAACGGTTTGTTACATTCGCCGCCCTTGAAAGAACAAACAGCAATTGTCTTGAATTCCTATCTGATTGGTTCAACGGTGACACCCGAATGAAATCACGTGACCTGATTTTTGCCCTGATCGTAATTATTGTCGTTGGCGGTTTGTATTACCTGTCCACGCGCAACAGAGCCAAACCAATGTCCGCTCGCGCTGAGCACGCAACCGTGCGCGCGCGCGAAGATTGTTTTCAATGTCATCTGCCAGCCAGATTCGAAGAACTGGAACGCCAGCATAAACATCCCGGCAAATGGCGTGATGCGCGCGTCAGTTGCCTGCTTTGCCACAAGGCTCCAGACGGAACCAGCGCGCAACGATTGAACATAGACAACATCCATCAACTCGCCGGACTGAACCGGCAAAATCCATAATTCATTCATCAAGAAAGCATTCATTCCATGGCGAAATCAAAACAAAGCACCAAACCTGAAACCTACAAAAATTACATCAATGGCCGTTGGGTAAAACCCGTCGCCGGCCAGATGATGGAAAATCGCAACCCTGCCGACACACGCGATCTGGTCGGCCTGTTCCCTGCTTCGACCGACGAAGACGTGGAAGCCGCCGTCGCTGCGGCGCGTGAAGCGTTCCCGAAATGGAAAGCCACTCCTGCGCCAAAACGCGCTGAGATGCTGTTTGAGCTTGGCAGGATTCTGACAGCCCGCAAAAATCACTACGCAGCCGATATGACCCGCGAGATGGGAAAAGTCCTGAAGGAAACCGGCGGCGATGTGCAGGAAGCGATTGATATGACGTTTTACACCGCAGGCGAAGGGCGTCGCCTGCACGGTTACACGACGCCGTCGGAATTGCAGAACAAGATGGCGATGTGCGTTCGCCAACCTGTCGGATTGTGTTCGTTGATTACGCCCTGGAATTTTCCGATGGCGATTCCTTCGTGGAAGATGATGCCAGCACTGATTTGCGGCAACACGCTGGTCATCAAACCCGCCGAAGACACTCCGCTGTCAACCGTCAATCTGGTCAAAGCCGCCGAAGAAGCAGGCATTCCGCCGGGCGTCATCAACATAGTCATGGGAACCGGCGAAGACACAGGCGCGCCGCTGACTACGCATCGTGATATTCGACTGGTCTCGTTCACCGGCTCCACCGAAACCGGACGCATCGTTTCGACCAACGCGGCGCAGCACGGAAAAATCTGTTCGCTGGAAATGGGCGGCAAAAACGTGATTCTGGTGATGGACGATGCCGACATCGAACTGGCCGCCGAAGGCACGGTCTGGGGAGCATTTGGAACTTCCGGCCAGCGTTGCACGGCTTCGTCGCGCGTCGTGGTACACAAACGGGTTTATAAGAAATTCGTCGAAAAGCTGACTGAAAAAGCCAAAGCCTTGCGCATTGGCAATGGTCTGAACAAGAACGTGGATATGGGGCCGGTCATCAATCAAGCGGCGGTGGACAAAATTCTGGGGTACATCGAAATCGGCAAAAACGAAGATGGTGCCACGTTGCATCTGGGCGGCAATCGGCTGGAAAAAGGCGACCACAAGCACGGCTATTTCATCGAACCGACGATCTTCACGGACGTTGCGCCGGGAATGCGAATCGCGCAGGAAGAAATTTTCGGCCCCGTGGTCAGCATTCTTCCCTGCCGCAACCTGGACGAAGCCATCGAAATCGGCAACGGTGTCAAATACGGCTTGTCGTCTTCGATTTATACCCAGGACGTGAACCAGGCTTTCACGGCAATGGAGCGAATGTATACCGGCATCTTTTACGTCAACTCGGCGACCATCGGCGCCGAAGTCCATCTACCGTTCGGCGGAACCAAAGCCACAGGCAACGGCCACCGCGAAGGTGCGATGATTTCGTCGCTGGATATTTTCTCCGAATGGAAAGCCATTTACGTGGATTACAGCGGCAGATTGCAGAAAGCGCAGATTGACAACTAAGGACACCGACCGATCAAGAAAGGAATCTTCAATAGCAGCAAAATGTCCCGTTACTCGTCAGGAATTCCGCGAAGGCGCTCAACCGGTCAAGGTTGAAATCAACGGCATTCCGATGATGGCCGAAGTCAAAGAATTTTCGACCGGCTCGCTGGGCTGGTATTTGAACGGCAAAACCATGATTGATGTCGGCGGCAAACAGGTCAGCGTTCAAATCGGAATGAACCTGACCATCGTCGGCAGCAAGGATTTACCGAAAGACGAATAGCCGAATCACCAAACTACAGGAGGCGAACCATGTCTACGGGCTGGAAAATCGGGTTGACGATCATTGCCGCGTTTCTGCTGGTCATGATGCTGGGCGCCGGAGCCTGCTTTTATTACTTTTCGCAGCTTGGCGATCAGGTCAAAGAAGATCAACGGGCGGCGGAACGGTTGGGCGAAACCGCTGACGAAGCTGCCTGTTTGCACGAAGCAATGGCGCGCGCCGAAGGCAAAAATGCGATTTCAGGCACAGCTTCGGCGACGGTGTTTCTGGCCACCTGTTTACAGAAAAGCAGGCCGAGCCGGGGATTCTGCGCCGGAGTGCCGGAACGAGACGACCGCGAAGGAGTTCGAATCTGGGTGGAATCCAAGTGTAAGGAACAGGGGCAAACGGCCAGCATTACTTGCAGTGCAATGATGAGCGCGGTCGCTGGTCATTGCCAGAATCGCGGCAGCGATCCCCCGCCTTCGCCTACGGCCAAACCTCAAGAATCAACGAACAAGGAGAAGAAAAAATGATTATCGGATTGCCAAAAGAAATTAAAGACAACGAAAGCCGCGTTGGATTGACTCCGGCAGGCGTCAAAACCCTGAGCGATTTTGGGCACACTGTGTTGGTGGAAACGAGCGCAGGCGTCGGCAGCGGAATCAGCGACGATGAATTTCGCGCAGCCGGAGGCCAGATCGTCGAAACCGCCGACCAGGTCTGGCAACGCGGCGATATGGTCGTCAAAGTCAAAGAGCCGGTCGGCCCAGAATACCAACGCATGCGCGATGGCCAGTTGTTGTTCACTTATCTGCATCTGGCTCCTGACCCGAAACTGACGCAAGCCATGTTGGACAGCAAAATCACCGGCATTGCTTACGAAACCATCACCAATGACGAAGGCCATTTGCCGCTGCTGACGCCAATGTCGGAAGTTGCCGGTCGCATGGCGGTTCAAGTCGGCGCTCATTACCTGCAAAAACCCGAAGGCGGACGCGGCGTGTTGATGGGCGGCGTTCCCGGTGTATTGCCATCGAAAACCGTCATCATTGGCGGCGGGGTCGTCGGCATCAATTCGATCAAAATGGCCGTCGGTCTGGGCGCAAACGTTACTGTGCTGGATAAAAACCTGGAACGGTTGCGTTATCTGGACGACATTTTCGGCGCACAAATCAAAACTCTGATGTCGAATGATTACAACGTGCAGGAATCCATCGCCAACGCTGACCTGGTCATTGGCGCGGTGCTGATTCCTGGAGCTTCAGCACCGCATCTGGTCAAAAAATCCATGCTCAAAACCATGCACAAAGGCGCGGTGATCGTGGACGTAGCCGTTGACCAGGGCGGTTGCATCGAAACCACTCACCCGACCACACACAGCAATCCAACGTATTACGTGGACGATGTGCTGCATTATTGTGTCGCCAACATGCCCGGAGCCGTGCCGCGGACTTCGACCTTTGCGCTGACAAACGCGACCTTGCCATTTGCCGTCAAACTGGCCAACAAAGGCTTCAAAGACGCCATCGCCAAAGACAAACACCTGAAAGAAGGGGTCAACACTTATGCCGGGCATATCACTTATGAAGCGGTGGCCGAGTCCCAAGGCTTGGCTTACAAGCCGATTGATGAGCTATTGTAAGACTGAAAGGAGGTTGCTATGACTATTGCCTTAGCGCCGGAAATAGAGCAGCGGTTGCAAATGGAAGCCACTCGCATCGGCTTATCGCCTGACCAATATGCGAATCAGGTACTGGAGGAGCGTCTTTCGCAAGCAGAGCGTGAGCAGCGGGAAAGTCTTGTTGCCTTGCTGCAAATGTGGATTGACGAGGCCGAAGGCGTTAATCAAGCCGAGGCAGCGCAAGATGAGGAAGAGTTCTTGCGCAACTTACGTGAAAATTGCGTGGCTTTCCGCCAAATTAGCTTGCCCGAATAGAGTTATGGCAAACCTTGTGATTCTGCTTGATTCAACGCCGCTTGGTTTGGTGACGCATCCGAAACCCGGCCCACAGTCGCTGGCCTGCAAACGCTGGTTGCAGGCACATATTCAGCGTGGCTCTCGGATTATTGTGCCCGAAATTGTAGATTACGAGTTACGCCGTGAACTGCTGCGCGCAAACCGGGAACGCGGTTTGGTGAATCTGGAAATCCTGATCGGGCGTGTTCGTTACTTGCCGCTCACAACGGCGGCCATGCGGCAAGCGGCGCAATTCTGGGCGCAAGCGCGACAGCAGGGCCAACCGACCGCTGATGACAGTGCAATTGATTGCGACGTCATCTTGGCTGCACAGGCCGCCAGTCTCGGCGAAGTAAACGTGATCGTCGCCACCGACAACGTAAAGCATCTATCCCGCTTCGTCCCAGCCGACCTCTGGCAAAACGTCTCGTAATTTGGCAATGGCAAAAGGAATCAAAATCATAGAAGTCGAACCGGATTCGCTCGCAGCGGAGCTTGAACTTGCCGCGGGCGATCGTGTTTGGACGATTAACGGCAAACGAGTCCGCGATGCGCTGGATTTCAAATTCCTGACCGCGGGCGAAGAAGAATTGACCGTCGAAGTCATCAAAGCCGATGGCGAAGAATGGCAACTCGAAGTCGAAAAAGACAACAGCGAGGCTTGGGGAATTGATTTCGAGCCAATGACTCCACGTCAGTGCGGCAATGATTGCGTGTTCTGTTTCATTCAGCAAAACCCCGAAGGTTCGCGGAAAAGTTTGTGGGTGCGCGACGAAGACATTCGGTTTTCGTTTATGTACGGCAATTACTCGACGCTTTCGACAATCACAAAATCGGAAATCGAACGAGTGATTGAACAGCGATTGTCCCCGCAATACGTTTCGGTTCACGCGACTGATCCGGAATTGCGCGCATACTTACTCGGCAATCCAAAGCGTGTAGACATCCTCGCCCAGATGAAGCATTTCATTGACAACGGCATAGAGATTCACGCTCAGGTCGTGCTCTGCCCGACGATCAATGACGGCCAGCATCTGGTCAAAACGATTTACGATCTGGCGGAACTCAGTCCCGGAATTGTTTCGACGGCAGTGGTGCCGCTGGGTATCACGGACAAACACAAGTATCGCAGTCGGCTGGTGGAAGTCACAGACGAATTCTGCGCCGAAATCATTGATCTGATCACGCCGATTCAAAACGAGTTGAAAAAGAAGCTGGGAACGGTGTTCGCGTTTCTCGGCGATGAGTTTTATATTCGCGCTGGTCGCCCGATTCCGCCGAAATCACATTACCGGATTGTGCGCGGCAGCGAAGGCGACGAATATCCCCAAATCGAAGATGGCGTTGGAATGGTCAGGCAGTTTTTCGACGCGCACGACAAACGCATGAAACAGCTCGCCAAAATGCGCGAGCGCGGACAGTTTTCGCTGGCGAAAGCGAAGAAAGTGTACGGCACACTTGCTACGGGATTGATCTTTTACCCGATGCTGAAAAAAGCGGTGGAGGAAATGAACAGCACGTTCGGCACACGGTTGCACGTGGCGCAGGTCGAAAACACGTTCTTCGGCAAAGGTGTGACAGTGGCTGGATTGCTCTCCGGCGTGGATTACCTGAACGCGCGCGACCAGTTCAAAGGCGAGTTCCTGATGTTGCCGCCGCATTGTTACCGCGAACACGATCAAAAGTTTCTGGACGGAATGACTGTCAGCGAACTGACCGCCGAACTGGTGCTGCCCGTCAAACGAAGTTGGAACGAAGTGCTGGATTTGCACGAACAGCAACAAACACACCGCACCATTCTTTCCCACGATTACGGGGCGGTGACTTCGATTTCCGTGTAAGGATTTATGTTGGAAGGTACGCAATCAAAACTGATCGAGATGTACGAAGCGCGAGAGGCGATTTTGAATCGCATCAACTCGGACTTCGTGCGCCCGGACGCCGACAGTCTGGCCACCAGCGTCATTGATATTGATAAGTTTTTGCAGGCCGCCGTTACCGAAGTCGGCCAGCGGCTGGAAGTGGATCGCTGCAACGTCATTACGCCGGGACCGGACGGAGGCTTTCGCGTCAGTCACGAATATCTGGGCGACAGCAGTCTGACGCCTGGCTTGGGATTGAACATCCCAAACTCCCTCGTACCTTTTGATACGATCAAACAATATCTGCCGCGCGCACGACATTATTCGGTTGATGACACGCAAACCGCCAACATTCCGCTCTGGGTTCGGTCAACGTTGCAACTGATCGGCACTCGGTCGGTGCTGGTCGCGCCGTTTGTGTACCGCGACGAATTGTTGGGCGTGATGGGGTTGCATTATTGCCAGCAACCGCACCGTTGGACGGAAACCGAAATCAAGCTGGTGGAATGGCTGGCCGGACAGGTTTCCATCGGACTGCAATACACACAGCTTTACCAGGAAAAAGAAAAAGAAATCGAAATCACCAAGTTGATGCTGGAAATTTCCAACGACATCAACACGCGAACCGATTTCAACGAAATCACGGACTTCGTCATTGATCGCGCGCTGGAATTGCTGAAAGCCGATTACGGCTGCATCGCCATTTTGGACAATCAGGGCGAACAACTGCATTTCGATGAATTGCGTGCGCGGCGCGGGTTTGATCTTCGCAAAGCAGTCGAAGCCAAATACCGCGAAGCCCGAAATCTGCGTTTACCGGATCATCCGGCAGTCAGCGAATTGCTGGACGAAGGCCAAACCTTGCGATTGGAAGATACGCGGACTTCGCCTTTGGCGCGTTATCTGTTTTCCCAAATCATCAAAGGCAAATCGGCGTTGATAGCTCCGATCACTGTCAAAGAAAAAGTGCTGGGCATTGTTGCGCTGGTTTGGGTCAACGAAACCAAACGGTTTTCCGATTACGACGTGCAGGTGCTCAACGGCATTTCCAGCCAGATTGCCATTGCACTCGAAAAAGACCGTTTGGCGGCGGAAGTCATTCGCCTGAAACGCGAACTGAACGATGCGCGCGCCGGGGAACGCATCATTGGCTCTGCGCCAAAAATTCGCCGCGCGATTGAAATGGCGTTGTCAGTCGCCGATAGCAACACTACGGTTTTGTTGCAGGGCGAATCCGGCACAGGCAAGGAATTGATCGCCAGTTTGATACAGTTCAATTCCCGTCGAGCGTCGCGCCCGTTCGTCAAAATCAATTGCGGAGCGATTCCGCAACCGCTGCTCGAAACCGAATTGTTCGGCCACGAACGCGGAGCATTCACTGATGCTCGTTCGCGTCGAATTGGCCGTTTTGAAGAAGCCAACGGTGGAACGTTGTTTTTGGATGAAATTGGCGAAATGAGTCTGGCGGCTCAGGTCAGTTTGCTGCGCGTGCTGCAAGATGGTGAGTTCACTCGCGTCGGCGGCAACGAAGTCATTAAAACGGACGTGCGGGTCATTGCCGCCACCAACAAAGACCTGGAAAAGGAAATCGAAGAAGGACGTTTTCGTCGCGATTTGTTTTACCGGCTGAATGTGTATCCGGTCGTCCTGCCACCTCTGCGTGAGCGCGCGGAAGACATAGAACAGCTTGTCGCTTATTTCGTCGAACGATTCCAGCAGAAAAGCGGCAAACGAGTGACGGGAGTTTCAGACCGTGCGTTGCGTGCGTTGAAAAGTTATCCGTGGCCGGGCAATGTGCGCGAACTGGAAAATTGCGTCGAACGAGCGGTGATAGTTGCCGCAGGGCGATTGGTGACGGAAAACGACTGGCCTGAAACCATTCGCGCGCATTCTGTGCCGGATCAAAGCACCAACGTTCAACTGACCATCCCAATGACGATGGACGAAGTTGAAAAAATCATGATTCAACATACGTTACTCTTCACAAACGGCGACAAGGCCAAAGCCGCTCGCTTGCTCGATATTGGCCGCAAAACGCTGTATCGAAAGCTCGAACAGTACAAAAGCTAAAGGCGCGGTCACCCGCGCCTTTAGCTTGAAAATCCGTTGAATCAGGAATTACTTGTTGACTGAAGACTGGCTGCTGCCGCTTGAATATCCGGCTCGCTCAATTCTGCGGGCGATCAGCAATTCCCGATAATAATCGAAGACGTATTTCTTCATCGCTTTGTGGCCCCAGCGAGTGTAAAAATCGTAATCCTTCATCTCATCGTAGGCTTGTTCAACATCCCATCCTTGCATCTTCATACGATACACGGCGATCATCGCCCCAGTGCGGTGGCGTCCACCAGCACAGTGAACAAACACCGGTTGATTCGCTTTGTCATTGACCAGAGATAAGAACTTTTCATCGGCATCAGCGGCGGGGTAGCTTTTGTCGCTCATCGGCAGATTGATGTATTTCAAACCGGATTGCCTTGCGGTCGCCGCAGCGTAATCTTTCGGGTCGTTGCGAAGATCAATAACCGTTTTGACTCCCAGCGCAGCGAGTTGTTCGTATTCGTCTTCTTTAGGTTGCGCCCCGCGATAGAAGAAATCCGTGACCTTGCCAAAGTTATTGACATCCACTTCGACACTGAAAGATTTCTTGCTGGACTTGTCCCCGGAACTGGCTGACGAAATCACAGTCGCCGAAAAAACAGCCACTATTGCCACCAACACAACCAGCGAATTTCTGGTAAGGAAAGTTGATACTGGCGTAAAAACACTGTGCATACCGTTAAGTTTCATGATCATCTTTTTCCTGAACTTATCGCCGTCTGCCATAGACTTATGCCTGTGAATCTGCGGCTTGTTGATGATTCTGTTTTTTTCTTCGATACGTTTTACTCTTCACGGATGTGAAGAGTTGTTGAGGGCGACGCTGGGATGATACTCATCCACAGATGCGATGTCTAGCGGAATTCATTTTTATGGAAATTCATTTTTTCGGACACACTCAGTCACCCAACCCACAGTGAAAAGTATTACGGATTTTTCGCATTGATTCTGCTTAAAGCGATTTCTGCCGCCGAAACCAAATATGGATCAAGATCAAGTTTGGCTGATTCTAGGGCTTCGACAGCTTCAACGTCCTGTTTTCTGGCAATAAATCCCAAGGCCTGTGCGCTGGCTCGTCGAACGTCCTGAGCTTTGTCACGATCGAGCGAGACGGTCAATGCTTCGATTGACTCCTGATCCGCCATTTTGCCAAGTCCGCGCGCCGCCTGACTCCGCGCGAAGATGTCTTCGTCCTTGCCACGTTTTTTCAGCAAATCAATCAACGAATCTTTGGCAATCGGATCGCCAATTTCCGCCAGCGCAAACGCCGCCGCCGCGCGTATGTCCTGCTTCTTGTCTTTCAACAAAGGCAAAAGCGTTGCGACAACCTGCGACGACGGCTGATACGCCAGTGCGTAAATCGTGGCTTTACGAATGGAAATATCTTTTTCAGTTTTCAGACTGGCCAGCAATGTTGGGACAAATCGTGCATCGCGGCTCAACTCCATTGCTCGCGCTGACAGGGCGCGAACCAGCGGCGATGAATCCCGTCGCAAAATCTGGCTCAGACCATCAACCGTTGCCTGTTCGGCGACGTATGCGGACAACATCGAACCAAGCTCTATGACCACGTCTGCCCGCTGGTCTTCGTTACCGGCTGTCAGCCGAGCCAACAAAGCAACTTGTTTGCTTGGCTCTTGAGAGAACGCGCCGCCTGTCATAATCAACATCAATAACGACCAGACAATCAGTCGTGCGATTGCGATTCGGAATGGGTTGTGGAGGTTCATCAGCTCGCGTAATTCCCTGTTTTGATCTCGGATTTTCGCCTGATGGATTCCCACTCGAACACCTGACACGCACGACGATTTTCGTAAGCCGTGCTGAGCATCATCAACAATTCGTCGTCGGTGGTCGGGTTATGTTGGGAGGCTTTACGATCTCGTCTCCCTCCGCGCTCGCTTTGACGCTGTTTGGCGCGCTCCAATTGCGAAACGTAATCCAATACGTCTTCGACTTCGGTGTCCGTCATTTGCTGGAGTTTATGCAGTAGGTTTTCTCGGTCGGTAAGTCGTTTGCTCATCGCTACCTCCTTAAAGTAGGGCAAACGACTCGAGAGAAATCAGGTCAGCTTGCCCGTCGTATTGTCACGCGCCTTGGCGCGTTGAGTTTTCGCATCATTGTTGGCAGAAAATCCTCTTTGAGTTTCAGAGTCGGTTTCGTAAAACACGAACCAACGTCAAACGATGTCAAAGCCACTTCAGGTCAACTCGGGCTACAGCATTGGGTTGAAATTTGGGAATCGGATTGCCTTCCTTACGACGCTGGGATGATAGTACAGCCTCTTCGCGCCACGCAAGACGAACTCACGTTCGCACCACAACCTTATGCTACACTGCGCGCCGTCGCCTCGAAATTTCGTTTTTCAAAGCCAATCTTCAACCAATACCGGTGACTTTATGAGCTTTCTCAACCGAAACATTTTTCTCACGCAGACCGAACAAGACAGCCTTCGCAAGGTATTCGACGAAAAGAAAATTTCCTCCGTCACGGACTTTCTGGCTGACGCTGCTGAAAAGCTCCAGGAAGGCAAAGACTGGGCGGAATTGCTGGTCGCAGCCGCTCCGTGGTTGAAAGAATTTGCTGTCGAAGCCGCGAAACCCATTCCGTTTGTCGGCGCGGCGGCCAAACTGATCGCCAAATGGGCTGAGCCGAAGTTCCACGAACTGGCCGCGATTGGCTGCACGCTGGCTTACCAAGCCGCCGTGCGCGATGCGCTGACCGCCGAAAAATCCTTTTCCGTTGAGCAATTCCGCGCCAAGCAAAAGATTGACGCCAAAGTCATCCGGCAAATTCGCAACGCTTCGCCAGCGGAACAAGCTGACCTGAGCACGATTACGTTGGACGATGCCGTCAATCACATCTTCGTTCGCCGAGCCGACCGCGCACTGGAAATTGCATTGGACGCCACCGGGTTTGACGACAAACAACAAGCCCACATCTTCAATCGCGTCCACGATGGTTTTGTCGAAAAACTCCGGCTGCTGCTTTCTGACAGCAAAACCGCCGAAAAATTCGAGCCGCTGAAAAGCTTCTTTGAACTTGGCAATGACGAAAAGCTGGCGCACATCGCACTGGCAACGCACGCCGAATACCAGCGCGAACAATACGAAACCGCGCCGGTCTTTCGCTTTGAACCCTTTGCGTTGAAAGAGGTGTACGTCGAAACCGAATGCGGCGTGCTGGATTGGCAGGAAATCCGGGAAAAAAGCCCACGGCGAGAAATGCACGAAGCCGAAGCGCCAGATCGTGACTTTTCGCCCTTCGATGAAAAATACGGCGGACGCCACAATCTGGTGGAAACGGTTATGGGGTTTATCCGCAATCCTGAATTCCATGAACCCATCGTGCTGCAAGGCGACGCCGGAGCCGGAAAGTCTTCGTTCACCATTCGACTGAGCGCCGAATTGCTGAGCGAAGGTTTCTGCCCGATTCGCGTTCGGCTGAAACATCTGCAACTGGGCAAACCCTTGCTCGAAGCTTTGCCCGACGCCATCGAACTCGGCGACGAAGACCGGCTGGCCAAGAATCCGCTGACCAAACCGAACGACCTGTTGTTGAACGGACGCATTTTCAACGAACGTTACGGCACGACGAACCTCTGCCGGTACGTGTTGATTCTGGACGGTTGGGATGAATTGAGTTTGTCCGACAACCGAGGCTTTCGCGAAAACGTGCAGGATATTTTGAAAGACGTGCGCGACACCTTTTTCAGAGGAAGCGACAAAGCTCGTGTTCGAGTCATCATCACCGGGCGGCCTTCGGAAGATGTCATCAAAAAGAACGACACCAAAGACGGTTACAGTTACTTCCTGACCGCCGCGACTAAAGTGTTGACCTTGCGCCCGATGCGGCCAGATCAATTGCGCGACTTGACCGCGCGAATGAAAACGGCGCTGGAAACCCAGCCGATTTACGCTCCCCACACTGAAACCGCAGCAAGCTGGCAAATTTCCGACCTGACAAAATTCGAGCCGGTGTTCAAAACTTACGAAAAGGCGTTTGCCGAAAAACGATCCCAGCGTTTGGAAGTGCTGGGTTCGCCGTTGCTGGCGTATCTGGCGATTCGAGTCATGGCCGAAACCGAAGGCGATTTGACCGAACTGATTAACCAGCCGACTCGGTTGTATCGGGAATTGACCAACCTGACGTGCGGAGGTGCGGGCAAATTCGTTGCCGACAAACGCGACAAACCCGGCGAACGTGATGCGTGGTGGCGAACCGATGAAGCCAAGTTACGCCAATTGTTGCAACGCACGGCGGCGGCTATGACCATCAACGGCAAGGAATACATTTCCAAAGACCAACTGGCGCGGCGCGTGTTCGATGGCGAAGACGATGAAACTGATGATGTCGTGGGCGAAGCCGGACGCGAATCCACGCTGTCCAAATTGATGATCAGCTTCTTTTTCAAAGGCGGTCATCCTGAATTGGGATGCGAGTTTTCGCATAAATCCTTCCGCGAATACCTGACCGCCGAGCGCATTGTTGAAGCGTTGAAAGAATTTGGACGCGCCAGCAATGAGTTCACGTTTCCGAAACGCCCGAAACCGGAGCGGGATTTTCCTGCCAACGACGATCCGCGTTATGAATTTTCGCGCGAACTTTCCCGGCTGCTGGCTCCGCAATGGTTGAAGGAAGAGGTCGTCAACCATCTGGAAGAAATGCTCCGCTGGGAAATTCAGTGCAGCCGGTACGGAACAGGGAGCGGTAGCGACTTGGTTGCTCCGAAAGCGCTGCCTGCCGAAAACCGGGGCGCTACCGCTTCCCGTTCCGTACCGTTGTCCTTCCACCAATGGGAGCAGATTCGGGATGGATTGGCCGATTTGTGGGAATGGTGGGTGGACGGCGCGCATTTGCGTCCGCAATGGGAAGGCAAAGGCAAAAAGCGCAACATTGAACCTGCTTTTGTTCACGAGTTGATTAAATGGAGCGCGCCGTTGGACGAACAGGAAGCGTATGACCAATCCATCATGTTTGAATCGGCGACAACGATGGACGCGCATCTGGGCGACGGATTGTTCCGGCTCTGCGCCTGGGTGCATTTTTTCGTCGCCGAAGCCGATGGCTGGCTGACTCCGCGCGAAGAAGGAAAAGAGCCTACGCCCGAACAATTGTGGGCGGGCGTGTCCGCCAGAAAGGTTTGGTTTTGGTACGATGAGGACAAAACAAGAGTCATTGAAGAAAAAATCATTGGCGAAGGCTGCACGTTACATATTTTTCAGGCTTCGATTACACAAGGTAAGAGACAATTTCGCCTGTTTGCCCCATCTAACGAAAAAAATAACTCGTTTTACAGTTCTATCGCCCGCGTCAATTCGGCGATAGAACCATCTGCTTATAACTTTCCTGCCAATCGCTTTTGCAAAGGAATTGATTTGAGAGGCTCCATCCTCGACAGTGCCATCCTCTATGGCACTATTCTCGACCGCGCTATCCTCAATGGCGCGAGCCTTGACGGTGCTATCCTCGATAGCGCGAGTTTTAACAACGCGAGCCTTTGTGGGGCGAGCCTCAACGACACGAGGCTCGACGGTGCTAACCTCGACGGTACTAACCTCGACGGCACGAGCCTCCACGGCACAAGCCTCCACGGCACAAGTCTCCACGGCGCGAGCCTCGACGGCGCTCTGGGCCTGACCTGGGAGCAAATTGACAGTGCGTGGATTGACGAAAAGACTTCCCTGCCTCAGGAGTTTGATGAATTGAGAAAGCAAAAGCTGGAACGTCAACAAGTCGATTCCGAAAATGATTTGATTGATTTGGAAGACGACAGCGAAGACACTGAATCCGAACCGGAGGAATAACTCCGCGCCCGCGGGTTTCCGGTGTGGCGTCATACCAAAAATCAGTAATGAATTGACCGATCCTCTCAGATTTGAGAGGATCGGTGCGTCTTGAAAGAAAGGATAACTCCTCTTTGCGAATCATCAGCAAGCGACGATTGCGGCAGTTCTGGAAACAGCATCCCGACGCAGAAGAACCGTTGATGCACTGGTATCGGGTAACGAAAAAAGCCGCCTGGAAATCATTAGCCGAAGCTCGCATGGATTTTCGCCACGCCGATGCGGTGGGAACTTGCACGGTGTTTAACATCAAGGGCAATCATTACCGTTTGATTGCCGGAGTTCGTTACGAAATGCAGCGCGTGTTCGTGCTGAAAATCATGACTCACAAAGAATACGACGCGGAGGATTGGACGAATGAGTGCCGTTGTTACGAAAAAACGCGCTAAGGTCGCTGGAACAGCCGGGCGCAGTTTCAACCGAAACAAATACGCCGAACTGCTGGCGCAGACGTTGCCGACGGCGATTACCAACGAACAAGAGTTGGAACAATTCACCGAAATCGTTGACCGGTTGGCCGTCAAACAAACTTTGTCGCCCGAAGAAACCCGGTTGCTGCAATTGCTGTCTACGTTGATTGAAGTTTACGAGGACGAGCATTACCCGATCCCGGACGCTCCGCCGCACGTCATGATTCAAGGCTTCATGCAGGATCGCGGCTTGCGAAACAAAGACCTGGAACCGATTCTGGGTTCCAGTGGCGTGACTTCTGAAGTCGTCAGCGGCAAACGAAAACCAAGCAAAACTCAAATCAAAAAGCTGGCGGAACTGTTCGGAGTTTCACCGGAGCTTTTTGTCTCGACTATCGAATAACAACTCAAAACCTAGTCAGGAAAAACCGGAAATGTCACACAACCTTTTCAACACTCATCAATCATTTGATTTAGGAAACGGGCAGCAAGGCAAGTTTTATTCGCTGCCGGAACTGGAAAAACAGGGCGTCGGGCCGATCTCGAAATTGCCGATCAGCATTCGCATCGTGCTGGAATCGGTGCTGCGAAATTGCGACGGCAAAAAAGTCCGCGAAGAAGATGTACGCGCTTTGGCCAACTGGAAAGCCAATGCCGAACGCACGGCGGAAATTCCCTTTGTCGTTGCGCGCATCGTCTTGCAGGATTTCACAGGCGTGCCGCTGTTGGTGGATTTGGCGGCAATGCGTTCGACCGTCGCCGCGCTGGGCAAAAATCCGAAGATCATTGAACCGCTGGTTCCGGTTGATCTGGTGGTTGACCATTCCGTTCAGGTTGATGTGGCCGGAACGCCGGATGCTTTACAGCGAAACATGCAGATTGAGTTTGAACGCAATCGCCAACGCTACGAGTTTTTGAAATGGGGCATGCAGGCGTTTGACACTTTCAAAGTCGTTCCTCCAGGAATTGGCATCGTTCACCAGGTCAATTTGGAATATCTGGCCAAAGGCGTGCTGGACAAAGACGGCGTTTATTACCCGGACACTCTGGTCGGAACCGATTCGCACACGACGATGATCAACGGTTTGGGCGTTGTGGCCTGGGGCGTGGGCGGCATCGAAGCCGAAGCCGGAATGCTGGGCCAGCCGGTGTACTTCCTGACGCCGGACGTGGTTGGCGTTCACATGTTCGGCAAACTGAACGAAGGTGTGACCGCGACCGACTTGGTGCTGCACTGCACCGAAATGCTCCGCAAAGCCAAAGTCGTCGGCAAATTCGTCGAATACTTCGGCGAAGGCGCGGCTTCGTTGTCGCTGACCGACCGCGCGACGATTGCCAACATGGCTCCCGAATACGGCGCGACGATGGGCTTTTTCGGCGTGGACGAAGAAACCTGCAATTACCTGAAAGCGACTGGCCGCACCGACGATCAAGTCAACGCCTTCCGCAATTATTTCAAAGCGCAGGGGCTGTTCGGCATTCCCAAGGCGGGCGAGATCGAATATAGCCAGACTTTGGAACTCGATCTTTCAACCATCACGCCGAACGTTGCCGGCCCGAAACGTCCGCAAGACCGCATCGAGCTTTCCAGTCTGAAAGACAAATTCCTCGATCTGTATCAGAAACCAGTCGCCGATGGCGGGTACGGCAAACCCACTGCGGAATTCACCAATCGCCAAACGACAACCACGACCGCTGGCAAAGACGTTGATCTTGGTCACGGCGATGTGCTGATTGCGGCGATCACTTCCTGCACGAATACCTCGAATCCAAGCGTGATGCTGGCGGCTGGCATTCTGGCCAAGAAAGCCGTCGAAAAAGGATTGAAAGCCAACCCGCGCGTCAAAACTTCGCTCGGCCCCGGTTCGCGCGTGGTTTCGGATTACCTGACGAAAACTGGTTTGCAGTCATACCTGGATCAACTCGGCTTCAACGTGGTTGGTTACGGCTGCACGACCTGCATCGGAAACTCCGGGCCGCTGGATGCGAAGATCGAAGAAGTCGTCACCGGCAAAGATTTGATCGCCGCTTCGGTGCTGTCGGGCAATCGCAACTTTGAAGCGCGCGTGCATCAAAACATCAAAGCCAACTTCCTGATGTCGCCGCCACTGGTGGTCGCCTTTGCGTTGGCCGGTCGAGTGGACATCAATCTGGCGACGGAACCGATTGGCAAGGGCTCAAACGGCGATGTGTATTTGAAAGACATTTGGCCAAGCTCGTCGGAAGTCGGCGCAGTGTTGAACGCAGCAATGGACGCGGCGACTTATCGTCGTCTGTATTCAGACTTCACTTCGGAAAATCCGCTGTGGAATGAAATTCCTTCCAGCGTCGGCGATGTGTACGAATGGGATGAAAGCTCGACGTACATTCAACAACCGCCGTTCTTTGAAAACTTCGGCATGGAAGCCGGAACCATCGCTGACATTAAAGGCGCGCGTCCGTTGGGAATTTTCGGCGATTCGGTAACGACCGATCACATTTCACCAGCCGGTTCGATCAAGGCTTCTTCGCCTGCTGGAAAATACCTGCTGGAAAATGGAGTCACGCAGGCGGATTTCAACAGTTACGGTTCGCGGCGCGGCAATGACCGTGTGATGACGCGCGGCACGTTCGCCAACGTCCGTATCAAAAACCTGATGGTTCCAGGAACCGAAGGTGGCGTGACGAAATACGGTGACGAAGTGATGAGCATTTACGACGCTTCGATCAAACATCAAGCCGCAGGAACCCCGCTGATCGTCATTGCTGGTCAAGAATACGGCACAGGCAGTTCGCGCGATTGGGCTGCGAAAGGCACTCGACTGTTGGGCGTCAAAGTCGTCGTCGCGCAAAGCTTCGAACGCATTCACCGCAGCAATCTGGTCGGCATGGGCGTTTTGCCCTTGCAGTTCAAAGACGGCGTCAACGCACAAACGTTGGGCTTGGACGGTTCGGAAACTTTCGATGTAGTGGGGTTGGATGGCGGCGTCAAACCTCAACAGGATGTGACGCTGGTCATTCATCGCGCGAACGGATCGAAAGAAGAAATCGCGGTCAAGTTGCGCATTGATACCGCCATCGAAATTGACTATTACCAGCACGGCGGCATTTTGCCTTACGTGTTGCGGCAGTTGATTTCTCAAGGTTAATCCGTTCGGCAATCAGCCATTAACATCTTTTTTACAAAGCGCGAAAGTTGATTACATCTTTCGCGCTTTGTTGTTTGTCCCCGCCATCACTGGAAACCAACGCCACGCAACTTTCACTATTCTTGATGCGGTTCAAGAATCGAATTTCTCTTCCCGCAAAAACCGTCGAATAAAATCGCCTTGACCGTTTTTCCCGCTCCTTCTCAGAACACGTGTTCACAGACGGCCGTTAAGCAAGCCGCGAAGGTAAAAGATGAGAACAGTCGTCATTGTTGAAGACCGGTTTTCATTACCATTAACGACTCAACTGCAAATTTGGAGAAGGAGAAAAACCATGTTGAAAAATGTTGTTCGTATGCTGACCTTGTCGGCGTTTGTCATGGCTGGATTGGCGGTATCGGCGTCCGCACAAAACAACGCCGTGTTTCAAAAAGTACAGGTCGGTTTCGATTTTTATGTGGGCGACAAATTGATGCCCGCGGGGGAATACACGATCAAAGCTTCAAGTCGTGGAGCGACACACGGAGTCGTCATGATCGAACAAGTGAAAGGCGACGCCAAAATTGCCGTCCACACATTCCCAACGAACAATCAGGACAAGCTGAAACCCGGCTCTCTGCTTTTCAAAAAACACGGAGCCAGAAGCTACCTTTCCGGCATTCAATTGGGCGATGAACAGTATCTGCATCAAGTGGTGATAAACACCGAATCGCGAATTGCCAAGCGTGAATCTGAGAAGAAGGTTGTCAAAACCGGCAACGCCAAAGCAGCGACAGCGTCTTCTTTCGAGTAACGCGACTCATCAATACAACCTGGCCCCACACCTCCGAGCGAGTTCGATTTCTTGAAACCGAACTCGCTCGGCTTCTTTCCAGCCTTAGAATTTGCCTGTCTTGACCCGGCGAACAGGCCTCCCATAATCTTTCAACTCGACAAAAAACAAACCAACATCGCACTACATAGAAACCGCAATGGAGGCTGCATGATTTTGTTGATAGACACTTTGGCAATCGTGTTCGTGATTCTGGGTTGGTGGGTGGCGCTTGGAGCGTACCCGCAATTGCCGGAAAAAATTCCGGTTCATTTTGGAATCAGCGGTGAACCGGACGCATGGGGCGCTCGCTGGATGATCTTTCTGATGCCGGTGATCGCAACGCTGATTGTGGCGATGAACTGGTTTATATTCACGCGGCTGAAAGGCTCACCCAAAATGCCTGCGGCGATGGAATTGCCGCTGCACCTGTTGTTTCTGGAATTGCCGGCGTTGTTTACTTATATCACGTGGCGAATGACCGAAGTCGCCTTTGGCCGCGTGCAAGGATTGGGCGTTTGGTTTTTGCCGGTGATTTTATTGGTGACGATGGGAACCAGCGCCTGGATGATCGTCGCCGGAAAAACTAACTGACATGAATTACACCAAACATTCCAACTTGCATGTCGCGTTGGTTGAGCCGGAAATTCCACCAAATACCGGCAACATCGCCCGGCTGTGCGGAGCGACGTTCACGACGTTGCATCTGGTCGGCAAACTCGGTTTTCGCACCGACGAAGCCGCCGTTCGCCGAGCGGGATTGGATTACTGGGACGACGTGGAAATCCTCTATCATCGAAACATCGAAGCGTTGTATGAAACCCTGCCTGCCAGCCGCTTTCTTTACTTCACCACCAAAGCGGAACGGCTCTACACCGACTGGCAATATCAACCGAATGACTGTCTGGTATTTGGACGGGAAACGCGCGGATTGCCGGAAGAATTGCTGCGCGCCAATTGGGATCATTGCCTGACGATTCCCATGCCGAATCCGGCTATTCGGTCGTTGAATCTGGCAACTTCGGTTGGGATTGTGTTGTATGAGGCGTTACGGCAAATCGGCTGAGTCAAGGATTTAGACAAAATTTACAGGATCGAACAGGATAGCCGAACGTAAAGCCAATCCTGTTGAATCCTGAAAATCTGGTCTATTTTGTTGAGGGAATTATTCGTATCTCAGCGCTTCAATCGGATCCAGGCCTGCCGCTTTGCGAGCCGGAAAGAATCCGAAAATGATGCCGATGGCGGCTGAAAACACCACCGAACCGACAATCGCAGTTGGCGAAATCAACGTCGGCCAACCCAGCATCTTGGGTATGAACAGCGAAATGCCGACTCCCAGCGCAATGCCAATCGCGCCGCCCGCCAGACTCAGCACAATGGATTCAATCAGAAACTGCGTTTGGACGATGGACGAACGGGCGCCAATGGCCATGCGAATTCCGATTTCGCGCGTTCGTTCGGTGACGGAAACCAGCATGATGTTCATGATGCCGATGCCCCCGACCAGCAACGAAACTCCGGCAATGCTGCCCAGCAACATGGTCATGATCCGGTTGGTTTCATCCGCCGCATCGGCCACGTCCGTCATGTTGCGAACCGAAAAATCGTTATCCTGATTCGCGGTCAGTTTGTGTCGCTGGCGCAGCAATTCGGTGATTTGCTGTTCGGCCAGCTTGGTGGCTTCGGGCGAAATCGCCGAAACGTTGGCGAATTGAATGTACGTGATGGCCAGCAGCTTTTTCTGCACAGTCGTATACGGAGCCATGACAAGATCGTCCTGGTCGCGGCCTTGTTGATCCTGCCCCCTGGCAGCCAGCACTCCCACCACACGAAACGGCAATTCACGAACCCGAATCATCTGGCCGACCGGGTCAATTCCGGTGAAAAGATTGTCTGCAATGGTCTGTCCGATGACGGCAACGCGAGCCGCTGTCCGCACATCCGCTTCCGTAAAAAACGCGCCTGATTGCATTTTCCACTTCCGAATATCCAAGTATTGTTCGCTGACGCCTTGAATCTGTGTGTTCCAGTTCTGATTTCCAAACACGATTTGCGACCGCGATTGAACGGAAGGGCTGGCCATGGAAACGCTGGGAACTTCGCGTTTGATGGCTTCGATGTCTTCGACGGTCAACGTATTGGTACCGCCCTGATCGGTTCCGCTGCGAACGCCGCCTGTGTTCTGCGAACCGGCGCGAACGAACAGCAGGTTGGTTCCGACGCTGGCGATCTGTTCCTGCACTGACGCCTGCGCTCCCTGCCCGATGCTGACCATGGCAATCACAGAAGCGACGCCAATGATGACGCCGAGCATCGTCAACGCCGAACGCATCTTGTTGCGGGCCAGCGCGCGAAAAGCGACTCTAAAAACTACCAGAAAATTCATTGCTTACTCCTCTTCGTCATCATCGTCCGACGGCGGCGGCAACTGTTTCAGTTCTTCCCCTGCATCGCGCGGTTCATCAATTTTGTAATCGCGCCGGATTTTTCCGTCGCGGAACACGACCACTCGACCGGTGTATTCGGCAATGTCCTGTTCGTGCGTGACCAGCACAATCGTGATGCCTTTTTCCCGGTTCAATCGCTGAAAGATTTCCATCACTTCAATCGAAGTGCGAGTGTCCAAATTCCCCGTCGGTTCGTCGGCCAGAATGATCGTCGGTTGATTCACCAGCGAACGCGCAATGGCGACTCGTTGCTGCTGACCGCCGGACAACTGGTTTGGATGATTATGCTCACGCCCGGCCAACCCCACGGCAGTCAAAGCTTCGTATGCGCGCTTGTGTCGCTCCTCAGTCGGAACGTTGGCATACAACATCGGCAATTCAACGTTTTCCAGCGCGGAAGTCCGAGACAGCAAATTAAACCCTTGAAAAACGAATCCTATCTTGTGATTGCGAATGTCGGCTCGTTCATCTTTTGAGTAAGCCGAAACATCATGCCCGTCCAGAATATATTTGCCGCGCGTCGGACGATCCAAACATCCGATGATGTTCATCATTGTGGATTTACCGGAACCGGAAGTTCCCATAATGGCCACAAACTCGCCTTGCCGTATGGTCAAGGAAACGCCGCGCAGCGCATGCACTTCGACATCGCCGGTTTTGTAGACCTTGTGCAAGTGGTCTATTTCAATAACCGGTTTCGCCTCGCTTTGCGCAGATGGCGCGGTTTCACCAACTGCTTCGGGATTGATTTCTTTGATTGCTGAAGTCAATTGCATCGTCGTTTTCAGTGGTTTTCAGCCCGGCGCCAGAACATTTCAGCGATTTTGTCCCTGATACACTCTGACGCCTGCGCCAAATAGAAGCCGTTATCGGCGACCACCGCCTCCGCCACCTGGACCACCAAAGCCGCCGCCAAATCCCGGAGGCCGCGTGCTGGTTGTGCTTGCACCGCTGCCCGCGACTTTCTGTCCGACGATGATGGTCTCGCCTTCCTGCAAGTTGCCATCAATCACTTCGGTAGCCGTGCCGTCGGAAATTCCAAGTCTGACTCGACGCGGTTGTGGTTTGTTATCTGCTCCCATTACCCAGACTACTCGTGATTGTCCTTCGCCCGGAACGCCTGCTCCGCCTCGTCGTCCGCCACCTTCACTTGCCTGCCCCTCTTGTCCCTGACCACGACGGCCTTGTCTTTCTCCACTTTCGGCCTGAGCCGGTTGGCCGCCCTGCTGACCTTCCGCAGGTTGTGCCTGTTGTTCCTGGCCTTGCCCGCCGCGCTGATTGCGCAGAATCTCTCGAATCTTTTCAGGTGTCATATCTTTCGGAGTAAAGCGAAGCGCCGCATTCGGCACTTTCAGCACGCCTTTTCGTTCAGCCACCGCAAAAGTCAGATTCGCCGTCATTCCGGGCAATAATTTTTGATCGGGATTTTGCACGTTGATGACGACGTTATAAGTAACGACGTTCTGCACGTTCTGTGGGCTGAGACGAATCTCTTTGATCTCGCCTTCAAACCGTCGCCCGGTGTAGGCGTCCACAGTGAAAGTGACCTTGTTTTCCTGATTGATGGCGCCGATGTCTGCCTGGTCAATGTTGGCGATGACCTGCATCTGAGTCAGGTCGTTGGCGATGGTGAACAGCGTCGGAGCCGAAAGACTGGCCGCCACGGTCTGCCCCACGTCCACATCGCGCGACACGACAACGCCGTCAATCGGCGACCTGATGGTCGTATTGCTCAGGTTTACTTCGGCAAGCCTCAATGACGCTTCCGCTTGTTTCACTTGAGCCTGAGCCTGTTTGATCTGAGCTTCGGCTTGCGCCAGTCCCGCAGTGGAAGACGACAGCTCGCTGGAGCGTGCCTGCTCCACCTGAGCCAGAGCTTGTTTGTAGCGCGCGTCAGCAGCCTTGTAATTCGCTCGCGCTGTTTCCAGATCACGCTCTGGAACAAGCCCGCTCGCTGCCAAAGCTTCCTGCCGCTTCAACAAGCTTGCGGTATCGTCAAGTTGAGCTTTGAGCGCCAAAAGATTGGCATTGGCGCTGGACACGCCAGCTTGCTGATTTTGAACGTTGGCCTTGGCCGCCAACAATCTGGCTTGCGCATCAATCGCGCTGGCGCGCGCCTGCTCTAAATTGGCGCGTTGCGAAGCGACTTGCGCCTGCAAAATCGAAGGATCGAGTTGCGCGACGATCTGACCTTTTCGCACTTTGGTGTTGAAATCCGCTGACATCGAAGCAATCGTTCCAGACACCTGGCTGCCAACCTGTACGGTCGTCACAGCTTGCAACGTGCCCGTCGCAAACACGCTGTTACGCAGGTCGCCGCGTTCAATTTTGGCCGTCAAATACTCTTCAGCCGCTGCTTCTCGTTTACCCCACAGAAACCAACCTGCTGCTCCCACAATAGCCAGCCCAATTACAGTCCCAATTATTTGTCTACCGGAAAATCTTAGTTTCATATTTCTGTCTCCCACTCAAAGGACTCAGATTTTCTTGAATCGGTTTCGAGTACTTTCCTGTTTCTTTTTCAGCCAAGCCAGCGACTCAGGTTTTCGACAACGAATTCGTCATCACTTAAACGCGGATAATTCGAGCAGATACGATCTATTTCTTCTCTCTGCCCGGCAGACAAATCCTCGATTGGATCGAGACACCAGCGCCCTTTCATCAGTCCTTGCCGTCGCAAAATTTCATGCAATCCGGCAATGCAGCCTGCAAAGTTATGCTTCACATCGAAAAGTACCGCGTTGGCGTCAGTCACTTCCGCCGAACTAGCCAGCAATTCAAATGCGCCTTTTCCATCGCTGCTGCGACAAACTTTGATTGCATTCAGCAACTCCACAGCGCGCCGCGTCCACACAGCCCAATGCCCCAGCAATCCTCCGGCAAAATGCAGCTTCGCGTCGTTGGCCAACTGAAACTCGGTCAGCAAATCAGCGACGATGTTGTCGTCATTGCCGGTGTACAGCGCGATTTCGTTATGGCGACCGCTGTCCGCCAGCGCGCGAATGACATCCAGTGTTTGATAGCGATTGAACGGAGCTATTTTCACGGCGACGACATTTTCAATTTCAAAAAACTTTCGCCAGAATTCGTAAGCCAGCAATCGCCCGCCAACAGCCGGTTGCAGATAAAATCCGAACAGCGGAATCGCTTCGGCGACTGCGCGACAATGCTCGATCAATTGATTCGTCGTCGCATCGCGCAACGCGGCCAAACTCAGCAAACCCGCGTCATAACCGACTTCGCGCGCAAACGCGGCCTCGCGCAACGCCTGATCGGTCGTTCCGCATACGCCGGCAATTTTGATGATTCGTTTGCCATTCAATCCTTCCCACTCGCGCGCCGTTTCCATCGCCAATCGCAACACGGGAGCGAACAATCCAATCTGCGGATCGCGTATGGCAAATTGCGTAGTGTGAACTCCGACGGCAATGCCACCGGCTCCGGCGTCGCAGTAATATCGCGTCAACGCGCGTTGATGACGTTCGTCCAGTTTGCGCGCTTCGGTCAAAGCCAGCGGATGCGCCGGAATCACAACGCCTTCGCGCAACTTGTCGGCAATTTCTGTGTCGAGCTTCATCATCATTCGCTCAAAACTTTCCGTCGGCGACTTCAAATTTCGTAGGTTTGTTCAAACTCTTGCCGCCGACTTCTATCCAATGTGCAACCAGGTTCATCAATTCTTCCAACGTCATTTCCGGTTCGCCGAGCAACTGCCGGCACAACGCAGCATTGTTCAGCAACGCAAGGCCGGCATCCTGTCCGCTGAAAATCGCCTGACGCTGAAACCGCTGTGCGAAAAATTCCGCCGCTTCACGAACCGAAACGATTTCGCCTCCGGTCACATTCAAAACGCGCGGCGGCGATTCGCATAATTCCAAACTCCGCAACGCATACGAATTGGCATCACCCTGCCATATCACGTTGAAAAACGACACGGTCAAATCCACCGGCGTTCCAGCAAACACTTTTCGAGCAATGTCCACCAACACGCCGTAACGCAAATCCACTGCGTAATTCAGCCGAAACAGCAAACACGGCGTTCCGCGTTCGCGCGAAAAAAATTCAAAGACACGTTCGCGCCCCAGACACGATTGCGCATATTCGCCGCGCGGAGCCGGTTCATCCGTTTCGACCGAACCGCCGCTTTCAGGCAAGACAAACGGATAAACGTTGCCCGTCGAAAACGCGACGATCCGCGACGATTGATACCGATGCGCAACATAAGCAGGAACCACTGCGTTGCTGGCCCAGGTTAAATCGCTTCTGTCAGCCGAGCCGAATTTTCTGCCCGCCAGATACAACACGTTTTCGCAATCCGGCAGACGATCAACTTCGTCGCGGTTGAGCAAGTCGCAAGAGACGGTTTCGACACCTGACGCTTCCAACTCCGCCCTTGCTTCAGGCGAGGGAAACCGTGAAACGGCAATCACTCGTTTCTGGACGCCAGCGGCCTTGATTGCGCGCTCGCATCGTCGAGCCAACGAAGGCCCCATCTTGCCGCCCGCGCCCAACACCATCACATCGCCAGCCAGACGACGCATGAACTCAATATCTTGCCTGCTGGGCGCTGACAATTTTTCTTCCAATTGTTGTTCTGTTTCGATCATCAGCAAATCAGATTAGCCATTAACCATTCGCCATTACCCATTATCGAAATGGGTAAACGTCTTTCTGGCGACTGTTGGTTTGGGAAAGAAGCGTTTCTACCTGTTGGCTAATGGGCAATGGCCAATGGTCAATGGTTAATTTCAGAGGTTTCAGTTCATCCGAACTCCGGCCCCAGAATCGCAAACTGTTTTTCAGGAATTCCCGGTCGCGGAGCGTCACCGCGAAACATGCGAATAAATGGACGTTGCTGTTTGAATCCGACCGCTTCCAACCAGCGCAGCCATTCCGCGTCGTGATGCGCGGCGTCAATCACACAGGATTTGCCGACGCATTCCGCCAAACAAGCCGACGCCAGTTGAATGGCAGTTTGCGCATCTTCGGCAATTACCGGCCCGATGTGGTCAAAGTTGAATCCGTGGCGACCGAAGGCAAAACCGACAATCCGAGCATCGCGTTCAACCACGCGCGCCAAATCAGGCGCACCGGCAAACATCCACTGCAACACCCGGCTTCGATCAGCGCCAAAAACCATTCGATCCAGTTCCAGCAGCCGCGGCCAGTCGGCTTCGTTCATTCTGCGAACGTCGTTGTTTTCACTGCGATGAAAAGAAGCCACGACAATCGTTTCCATTCGGCTCAATTGGTATTCATCAGTGAAGCCGAGTTTCAAATAAACTTCGCGGCCAGCAGGCGTCGCGTCCAATCCAATCAGCGGACAACCGGCCAACAGGTGAATCGCTTCGTTCAGCAACTGCGTGCCAATTCCCTGCCGACGCTGAGCCGGATCAACCAACACCATGCCGATCCAACTAAAAAGGTTTTCGTAACTGATCGTCGTCACCGTGCCGACGACCTGATCGGATTTGACAGCCACTCGACATTCGTTTGGGCTGAGCGTCAAAAACAACTCCCAATCGCGCTGCAATTGATTCCACCGCGCCAATCGGCACAGCGCCAATCCGATTGGCACATCTTTGCTGGTCATCACTCGGAAATGAATCGCGGTGTCAGGCATCGGCGTGTTTTTCTTTTCTCGGCAGCAACGAAATGGCCAGCGCGCCGAACAACGCCAGGCCGATCATCAATGCAAAGCCTTTGGTGTAATTCGGATTTTGATCGCGCAACCGGCCGACCAGTTTCGGAACCCACGCTTCGGCCAGTCCGTCCACTACGATAATCAATCCCATCACGCGCCCCATCACGCGAACGCCGAACAATTCCGCCGCCATCAGCGGAATAATCATGTAATCGCCGCCCATGCCAATGCCAAACACGATGGCGAAGAGGTAAATCATTCCCGGCGCTTGAATGAAAAACAGCAGCGGAATGCCCGCGGCAACCAGCAGATAAATCAAAATCATGACGTACTTTTTCGGGTAACGATCCGCCAGCCAACCCATCAGGATGCGGCCAACGTTGCTGGTGAACAGCACCAGCGCAATGACGTTGGCGGCAGTGTTCTGATCGAATCCGTTGTCGCGCGTCAGGTATAGTTTCAAATGCTGGTTCGTTGCTCCAACCGCGCCAATCGAACAAAGACTGCCGATGGCCAGCAGATAAAACGACTTGCTTCGCAAAATTTCGCCAAGCGGCGCTGCCGGAATCTGGCTTTGCTGACCGAACTCTTTTGATTTGTCATCGGTCATCAACGTCAACGGCAGCGCAACCACAGCCATCAACACGCCAAGACAAATCAAGGAAGTCTGCCAACCAAATCTGCCAGTCAACCACGAAGCCATTTTGACCGTGATCGCTCCGCCAAGCCCTATGCCCAGGTAAGCAAAGCCCATAGCCTTGCCGCGCGATTCCTTGAACCAACGCGACAGCAACACCTGATTCGGCAAAGGTCCGGCGCACACATAACCCAGCGCATTGAAAATGAAGCAAGCGTAAAACAACGGCAGAGTGTTTGCCTGTCCCAGTCCGATGATTGAAATCGCGCCGAACAAAATGCCTACGATCATCAACCGCTTAAGGCCGAACCGATCAATGATCCATCCGGCGGCAAAGCCGAACAGCGGCAACACCAGCGTTTTGCCGAAGGTATTTCCCGAAGTGACTTGTTCGCGCGTCCAACCAAATTCACTGACGAGAAAGTCGTAAAAAAATGGCGGGCCGTAAAAGGCTATGCCGACCAGCGCGTAAAGGTTGAGGAATGAAGTCAGCGCAACGATGCGCTGCTTGCCTTGGGTGAGTTCGGACATTGAATGAATTTCCTTTTTGACTTGTTATGCTCGCACCTTGCAGGCGAGGACGCCCGCGTTCCCGGCTACTTGCCTGCCAAGCGGACATTTTTGCCGTCGCGTTTGGTCAATGAATCGCCCAAATCTGCGCGGGCGCGTTCGACAAAGACCATCAATCGCTCGACGACTTCGGAATGTTTGTCGGCCAGATTCGTCGTTTCGCCGATGTCGGTTTCCAGATCGTAAAGCGACAAATCAATCTTCAGATACTTGTCTTTACCGGGTTTTCCATCTGCGCCGGGCATTTCGATGTAACGATAAGTGTGCGGCAGATGCAGCTTCCATTTGCCGCTGCGCACGGCTTGCAATTCTCTGCCGTAATAAAAGTACAAAGCTTCATGCGGGCTTTTGGCTTTCTTGCCAGGTTTGGAAGCCAGAATCGGCCAGATGTCGCGGCCATCAATGATTCGGTCGTTCGGAACTTGAGCGCCAATCAATTTCGCCAGCGTCGGCAACAAATCAATCGTCATTACCGGTTCGCGGCTGACGGCTCCGGCGGGAATCTTTCGCGGCCAACGAGCGATGAACGGAACACGCACGCCGCCTTCCATCTCCGTCCCTTTGCCTTCGCGCAAAGGTTTGGCCGAACCGGCGTGATTGCCGTAACTCAACCAAGGGCCGTTGTCGGAAGTGAAAATGACCAGCGTGTTGTTTTCCAGCTTCAAGCGTTTCAGCGTCGCCAACACCTGCCCGACCGACCAGTCAATTTCTTCAATCACATCGCCGAACAAACCACGTTTGGTTTTGCCTTTGAACTTGTCGGAAACGAACAACGGCACATGCGGCATGGTGTGTGGCACATACAGGAAAAACGGTTTGTCTTTGTTGCGTTCGATAAAGCGAACAGCGCGTTCGGTGTATTGCGTAGTCAATTGCGACTGATCCGGCATCAACTGAATGACCTTGTCGTTTTCTATCAACGGCAGTTCGGGATATTTGCCGGTCGGATGATTCGGCCACATGTCATTGGAATACGGCAGTCCTAAGTATTCATCAAACCCGTGCCGCGTCGGCAAAAACTGCGGCAGATGGCCTAGATGCCATTTGCCGTAAATCGCCGTCGCGTAGTTTTTGGATTTGAACACTTCGCCCAGCGTCGTTTCATCCGGGTTGATTCCGTAATCGGCGCGATGATCCAGCGCGCCTTGAATGCCTACGCGATTGGAATAACAGCCGGTCAGCAAAGCCGCACGCGAAGCCGAACAGACGGCTTGGGGAACGTAAAAACTGGTCAGCCGAATTCCTTCCGCAGCCAACCGGTCAATGTTTGGCGTGCCATACCCCATCGCCGCCTTGTTCGGACTGAAGCTACCAATATCCGCATATCCAAGATCATCAATGAAAAACAGCACGACGTTCGGCGTTCGCGCATTGTTCGACTGAACCGCTTTTACAGACGCGTTCCCAACAGTCATTAAAACAACCCACGCCGCCAAAACCACCACAGCAATCTTTTTCGTCATCGCTCTTGTCATCCTATTGTTCAACGCTAAGCTCTCCCGACTCCCGACTCCCGACTCCCGACTATTTGTTGAGTTCCTGAATCCGAACATTCCGAAACCGTGCGCGGCTGTTTTCGCCCCAAGAACCTTCGCCGCCATGAACCTGCAAGCCTATGTAACCCTCGCGCGGATAACGGTCGCGATTGTCGCGAAAATCCGTCATCTTGATGCCATTCAACCACGCCACGACGTGAGCCGGTTGGCCTTCGATGCGAGCGCGCAATTTGTTCCAGTCGTCTTTTTTGAAGTGCTTCCGCCAGTCTTTGTTCTGCTGAATGAATCCGCCTTCTGCCGGAGCGTACAAACTGCCCACAAATCCTTCCTTGTGATAATCAATCGTAATTTGATAGCCCATGCCGTCTTCGCGCACGCGCAAAAACAATCCGGTGTCCACTGGATCATCCACTTTGAATTCCAGCTCGATTTCGTAATCGGAGTATTTCTTTTCCGTTCCGATCAAACCGCCTTTATGGTCTTTATCCTGATTGGCGACCAGAGCGCCGTTTTCCACCGTCCAGACGCCGCCATTGCCTCCGTGAACAGCCATCAACCGCCAACCGTTCATCGTCTTGCCGTCAAAAATTTTTTGCCAACCTTGCGCCGTTCCCGCGAACGAACCTGCCAACACGGCCAACACGGCCGCCGACAAAAACAGATTTCTCCGTGACATAAAAACTCCTCTGCTCTGGGTACGCATCGCTTTCAGCATGCGGGGTTCAGCAAATGACCAATCAACCCAAAAGCACAAATTGCCAACCCGCGTGAGGAAGTAGTGCGCACCAAATTGTGATGTTGAAATGAATTGAGATTACAGCGCGGCGATTATGCACCGGCCTCGCAACAGCGTCCATAGCCGAAAAGCGCGCTTCCCGCTCAATGCCAAAAGCAGTGTCGCGTGCTACACTCCGCGCGGTTTCAAATCCACTTGAGGCGTTTACGGAGGGTCTGTCCGAATGGCTATTTCAGCCGGTAGCAGTTTCGGCCACTACGAAGTTTTATCGTTGCTCGGCGTGGGAGGAATGGGCGAAGTGTACCGCGCCAAAGATAAGCATTTAGACCGCGAAGTCGCCATCAAAGTCTTGCCCGCCGATTACGCCAGCAATGCCGACCGACTACATCGCTTTGAACAGGAAGCTCGCGCGACTTCGGCGCTGAATCACCCGAACATCCTGACCGTTCACGATCTGGGCTTGCACGAAGGCGCGCCGTACATCGTCGCCGAATTGCTGGAAGGTGAAGAACTGCGCGCAGCATTGAAGCGCGGCGCAATTGAATTGCCGCAAGCGTTGGATTACGCCCAGCAAATCGCTGCTGGCCTCGCCGCTGCTCACGCTAAAAACATTGTGCATCGTGACTTGAAACCGGAAAACCTGTTCGTCACGACCGATGGCTTCGTTAAAATTCTGGATTTCGGATTGGCCAAGTTGCGTCCGCCGGAAGCCATCCCCGATTCCGAAGCGCCTACCCAACGAAAAATCACTGATCCCGGCTCGGTAATGGGAACAGCGAGTTATATGTCGCCTGAACAGGCCCGCGGACAGGAGGTGGACGCCCGCAGTGACATTTTCAGTTTGGGCGTAGTGCTTTACGAAATGATCGCAAACCAACCGCCATTCACTGGAGTCAATGCCCTGGATGTCATCGGCGCGATTTTGAATCAGGAACCTGCGCCGCTTCGCCAACATTCACCAGACACTCCCATCGAATTGCAACGCATCGTCAGCAAAGCGCTGCGGAAAGACCGTGAGCAGCGTTACCAGCACGTCAAGGATGTGCTGATTGACCTCAAAGACTTAAAGCAGGAGTTGGAATTTGAGGCGAAGCTGAAAGGCGCGCAGGCGTTCGCAGTCTCAACTTCAAGCGGAAGCGTCGGGACGAACGAAACTCCGCCCGCAGGCGAGGCGACAAACGTACAGCCAGCCGCTGGAGCGACTGGCGAAGCGGCGGCGCGCGCGACTTCGAGCGCCGAGATCATCCTGGGCGAAATCAAGCGGCACAAACGCGGCGCGCTCATCGCACTGAGTGTGTTTATCCTGACAGTCGCGGGCGCAGCCTTCGGGCTGTATAAACTGCTCGGTCCTGATGCCGCCAAGCCATCCGCTCCATTCCAGGCGATGAAGCTGACGCGGCTGACCGCGCACGGGCAAGCCGTCGCTGCCGCCGTCTCGCCCGATGGCAAGTACGTGATTTACGCGAAACAAGAGCCGGTCGGGCAAAGCCTATGGCTACGGCAAGTCGCAATTAACAACAGCGACGTGCAGATCGTACCGCCCAAAGAGACTGAATATACCAGCTTCACTTACTCACACGACGGCAACTTTATTTATTACGTCGAAGGCAGGTCGGGGGTAAATTCTGCAACACTGTACAGGATGAGCGCGTTGGGCCTTCATCCGACCAAGCTGTTCACCGACCGAGGTTCGCTCCGCATCGCACTTTCGCCTGATGGCCAACGCCTGGCATTCACAAGAACGCATCCAGCTCGAGCGAATGAATTGATTGTGGCGAGCGCAGAGGGAAAGGATGAGCGCGCGCTGGCGGTTGGGGATGTGAAGCGAGACCTGTTTAGTCCCATCGCCTGGTCGCCTGACGGCAAAAGCATCGCCTGTGGTCTTGCTGTGAGAGAAGGGCCGCGTTACGAAACCGTGATTGTGGTGGATGTGGAAAGCGGAATGCAGCGGCCAATTACGACCGAGCGCTGGGCGTCCATCGGCCAAATCCACTGGCTTCACGATGGCAGCGAGTTGATCCTCCTTGCCTCCGAGCCAAACATTACTTCCGAATCAACTTTAACTTCGTTCCGTCAACTTTGGCGCCTATCACTGCCTGACGGTAATGCGCGCCGGTTGACCAATGATTTGAACAGCTATGACAGCCTGAGCCTGACGGCGGATGCCAGCAATCTGGTGATGTTACAGAAGGAAGACTCCTTGAATCTCTGGGTAGCGCCGAATGGCGACGCCAGCCGCGCAAAGCAGCTTCACCGTACTGCCAAAGATGATGGCGAGCGAGGTCTTGCCTGGACGCCCGACGACAAAATTGTCTATGCCAGCACGGTGGGCGGCAGTAATGCCTTATGGCTAACGGACGTCAACGGCGGCGGCCGTAAGCAGTTAGACCTTAGCAATGGCTGGCAGCCGGCGGTATCAGCCGATGGGCGCTGGCTGGCCTTTATTTCCACACGAGCAGGCCACAACGATGTCTGGCTGATGGAACTCGGCGGCGGCGGGCTGAAGCAATTTACTAATGACACTAATACTTCCCACCCAGGTTTTACACCTGATGGGAAATGGGTGGTATTTGCCTACCGATTGGCAAACAAAATCAGTGTGTGGAAGAAGCCGGTGGATGGAGGCGCGCCAGTGCGACTGACCGAACAATATTCCCACTATCCAAGCCTCTCACCGGATGGCAAATTGATCGCTTACATTGCGCCGCCTGAACTATTGCGCGGCAGCCTCGCGGTGATCTCCATTGAAGGCGGGCCGGCGCTCAAGACCTTTGAACTGCCGCAGACCTTTTACCTGCCAACCGGGCTGCGCTGGACACCGGACGGGCGCATGGTGACTTACGTCTGCACGCGGGGCGGCGTCTCGAACATCTGGGGCCAGCCGCTCGACGGCGACGCGCCGAAACAGTTGACCGACTTCAAAACCGAACAGATTCGCGCCTTCGACTGGTCGCGTGAAGGCGATTTGGCCGTCTCTCGCGGCGTGGTTAACAGCGATGTGGTGCTGATCACCAATTTCAAGCAGCAGTAATGAAACCGTGGCGCGCGCTGTACCGTAGGTTGTCCAACCTGCGGAGGGCTTACGCTGTTCGGAAATTGACAGGTAATGGAATGCTTACCCAGCATGCATCTATTGACTTTCAGTGTTCGATTGATGGAGACCCCCGCAGGTTGGACAACCTACGGTACGCGACGGGTGTACCGCAGGTTGTCCAACCTGCGGAGGGCTTCCGATGATCGGGAATTGACAGGTAATGAAATGCTTACCCAGCATGCATCTATTGGCTTTCAGTGTTCGATTGATGGAGACACCCGCAGGTTAGACAACCTACGGTACGCGACGGGTGTACCGCAGGTTGTCCAACCTGCGGAGGGCTTACTCTGTTCGGAAATTGACAGGTAATGGAATGCTTACCCAGAATGCATCCATTGGCTTTCAATGTTTGAGTAATGGAGACACCCGCAGGTTAGACAACCTACGGTACACGACGGGTGTACCGTAGGTTGTCCAACCTGCGGAGGGTTTGCGCTGCTCGGAAATTGGCGGGTAACTGAGATGTTCCCGCCAGGCGCGCGGATTGGCTTTCGATGTTCGGGTAATGGAGACACCCGCAGGTTGGACAACCTACGGTACGGAGGCGCTGATGGCTGAATACGTTTACAAAGAGCGCACTGAACGAAACCTGCCGCACTTTCATCCGCCGGACGCCACTTTGTTTGTGACCTTTCGATTGGCCGGAACCGTGCCTAAAGCGACGCTGCGGCTATATCACGCGAAAAAGAAGTGGTGGGAAGAAGAGACGCGGCGCGTCATCGGCTTGAAGCTGAAGGACGATTCGCCTGAAATGGCGGCGCACGAGCAAAGGTTTATGGAATTCCGCCGGAAGTGGTTCGTCGAGTTTGAAAACATCCTGCACAAGGCAGAAACCGGGCCGACCTGGCTGAAAGACGAGCGGGTCGCCAAGGTCGTCGCCGATGCGCTGCATTACCGCGACGGCAAGGTTTACCGCCTCGACGCTTACTGCATCATGTCCAATCACGTTCATGCGGTCTTCGCGCCCTTTTTGTCGGCGGCGGAGTTGCGCGAGATTCTGCTCCCCGAAGGGTTGCGCTTCATCAGCAAGAATCCACCTTTGGACAGGATTATGAAGTCGCTCAAGGGCTACTCGGCGTGGGAAGCCAACGGCGCGCTTGGGCGCAGAGGAACATTCTGGCAACGTGAAAGTTACGATCACGTCGTGCGCGACAATGCAGAGTTTGATCGAATAGTGAACTACGTGTTGAACAATCCAGTGAAAGCCCACTTGGTCGAGGAATGGCAGAAATGGAAATGGAGCTACCGGCGCGCGGATATGCCGTCTGTACCGTAGGTTGTCTAACCTGCGGATGACTCCATCACTCGAATCTTGAAAGCCACTACGCGCGCTGGCGGAAGCTGTTCATTCTCCGGCGCTTCTCGAGTAACGAGAGCCTCCGCAGGTTGGACAACCTACGGTACATTACGCGCGCCGGGCAGCCTTGTACCGTAGGTTGTCTAACCTGCGGAGGATTCCATCACTCGAACCTTGAAAGCCAGTGAGCGCGCTGGCGGAAGCTGTTCATTCTCCGGCGATTCTCGAGTAACGAGAGCCTGCCGCAGGTTGGACAACCTACGGTACGTTGAGTCTCAAGTATCACTCCAATGACAATAGAACAACTCTCTCACTATCGCATCATCACCAAACTCGGCGCGGGCGGAATGGGCGAAGTCTATCGCGCTCTGGATTCCCGGCTCGACCGCGAAGTCGCGATCAAAGTCCTGCCCGCCGAGTTCGCCAAAGACGCCGACCGGTTGCGCCGCTTTGAACAGGAAGCCCGCGCCACCTCCGCGCTCAATCACCCGAACATCCTGACGATTTACGACATTGGCGCGACCGCGCAGGAGGACGGCGGCGCGCCCTACATCGTCGCCGAACTGCTCGAAGGCGAAGAACTGCGCGAGCAGATAAAGCAAGGTCCCATCGCGTCGCGCAAGGCTGTGGAATACGCGCGGCAGATCGCTTCGGGCCTGGCGGCGGCCCACGCCAAAGGCATCGTCCACCGCGACCTGAAGCCGGAGAACCTGTTCGTCACGACCGACGGGCGGGTGAAGATTCTCGATTTCGGCCTGGCCAAACTTCGACCGCCACAACCAGCCAGCGTGGACACCGACGCGCCGACGCAGAAGAAGATCACCGATGCGGGCACGGTGCTGGGCACGGTGGGTTACATGTCGCCGGAGCAGGTGCGCGGGCAGGAGGTGGATTACCGCTCGGACATTTTTAGCTTCGGCGTGATCCTCTACGAGATGCTCAGCGGGCGGCGACCGTTCACGGGCGCTTCGGCGGTCGAAGTGCTGAACGCGATTTTGAAGGAAGAGCCGCCGGAGTTCGACGAGACGAACGCGAAGGTCAGCCCGCCGCTGGAAAAGATCGTGCGGCGCTGTTTGGAGAAGAAGCCGGAACACAGGTTTCAATCGGCGAGCGATCTCGGCTTTGCGCTGGAAGCATTGTCCATACCGTCAGGCTCGCGACCAGAGTTGCCAACAGAGACGACGACGCCCGTGGCGACACTCAAGGCGCGGCTGTTCCGCAACGCGCGGCTGGCGTGGATTGTCGCGGGTGTCGCGGCGCTGGCGTTGCTGGCGGCGTTGCCTTTTGCCGTTGCGCATCTGCGCCAGGCGCCAACGACCGAACCCTCTGCCTTACGCTTCACCATCGCCCCGCCGGAAAAGGCGACCAACGTTGGCGCGCCGATGATCTCACCAGACGGTCGCAATTTGATCTTCGTTGCCACCGTCGAAGGCAAGCGCCAGATTTGGCTGCGCCCGCTGAACGGTTTCACGGCGCAACCGATCTCCGGCACCGAAGGTTACTTCTGCTGTTCGTTCTGGTCGCCAGACAGCCGCTCGATTGGATTCTTCACCAGGGACAAGCTCAAGCGAATTGACGTGGCGGGCGGGGCGCCACAAACGATTTGTGATCTGCCGGGCATCGGCGGTAGTGGCGCCTGGGGGCGCGATGGCACAATCATCTTTTACGGTGTTGGCGCTATCTATCGTGTTCCGGCCGCAGGCGGAGACCCGGTTCCTATCATTTCGAATTTTGGGGGACGCTCGACTGCCGTAATAATACGTCCCTACTTTTTACCTGACGGTCGCCACTTCCTGCATTACGCCTCAGCCGCACAAGAGGCCGGAATTTACCTCGCCTCGCTGGACGGAAAGGAGGAGCGACGCTTACTGGCAGCCGATTCCGACGGCATCTATGCGGCTTCTCCGACACAAGCTACGGGCAAGGGCTGGCTGCTCTTCCTGCGCGATGGGTCGCTGATGGCGCAATCGTTTGATGCAGATCAACTCACGCTGGCGGGCGAGCCGTTTCTCGTCGCCGATCAAGTCGAAGCCGGGAGATTTTCCGTCTCTGACACCGGCATCCTCGCCTACCAGCCGCGCCGCACTTACGAGGACGTTCAACTCGGCTGGATTGACCGGACGGGCAAACCGCTTGAATCCGTTGGTATGACTGGTTTCGCTTTTCAACCCGAACTCTCGCCTGACGGGAAGCGAGTGGCGGTCACGCGTAGTTATGCTGTCAGCCAAGGCGCTGACGTCTACGTGATTGACCTGACGCGCAACACGGAATCACGGCTGACCTTCGATCCGGCTGGTGATGGAAACCCAATTTGGTCGCCTGACGGAAGTCGCATCGTCTGGTATGCCCAGCGAGGGCAGACTCACCATCTTTATCAGAAGCCGGCCAGCGGCGTCGGGCAGGAGGAGCCGTTGTTACAATCGGATGTCCTGGTGTTACCCAGCAGTTGGTCTGCGGACGGCAGATTCATACTTTATGGCCGGTCGGATCCCAAAACCCTGCCAGACATCTGGGTCTTACCGATGGATGAAGACCGCCGCCCATTCCCATTTTTGCAGACACAATTTATAGAGGCAGGTGCGCAGTTCTCTCCCGACGGGCGCTGGGTCGCTTACTGGTCGAACGAGTCGGGCAAGATGGAAGTTTACGTGCAGACTTTTCCGGCTGGGGGCGGCAAGTGGCAGGTCTCGACCAACGCCGGTCAGGTTCCGTTTCCACAATGGCGGGGCGACGGGAAAGAGTTGTACTACATTTCCGCTGACCGCAAGCTGATGGCGGTGGAGGTGAAGCTCGGCGCCACGTTCGAGGCCGGATTGCCGAAGCCGCTGTTCGATCTGGCGGCAGCGCAGGTGCAACGCGACACCTACACGATGACGGCGGACGGCCAGCGCTTCCTTTTCCCGCGCCAGACGAAAGAAGCCGCCCCAGCGCCCTTCTCAGTCGTAGTCAACTGGATGGCGGAGGTGAAACGATGACACGCGCCGCAGGCACACACTTGAACCACTATGAAATCCTCTCCCCGATTGGCGCAGGCGGGATGGGCGAAGTTTATTTGGCCGAAGACACACGGTTGCGGCGCAAGGTCGCCCTCAAGCTCTTACCAGCAGAATTCACCCGCGACATCGCACGCGTGCGCCGTTTCGAGCAGGAGGCCCGCGCCGCCAGCGCGTTGAACCATCCGAACATCCTCACCATTCACGAGATCGGCGAGGCTGCGGGCGCGCATTACATCGCCACCGAGTTCATTGACGGCCTGACACTGCGCGAGCGGCTCAAAGAGCAGCTGACGATGCACGCCACGCTCGACCTCGCCTGCCAGATCGCCACCGCGCTGGCCGCCGCGCACGAAGCAGGCATCGTCCACCGCGACATCAAACCCGAAAACGTCATGGTGCGCCGCGATGGCTTGGTCAAAGTGCTGGATTTCGGCTTGGCCAAGCTGACGGAACTGCGGACGCAAGCCGTGGAATCCGAAGCGCCCACAATTGCCAAAGTAAACACCGATCCGGGAACGGTGCTCGGCACGGCCAGTTATATGTCCCCTGAACAAGCGCGCGGGCAGGACGTAGACGCGCGTTCGGACATTTTCAGTTTCGGCTTGGTGCTGTACGAACTCGTTACCGGATGCGCCGCATTCACCGGAGTCAACGCAATTGATGTGATGGGCGCAATCTTGAATCAAGAGCCGATTCCGTTACGCCAACTTGCTCCCGATGCGCCAGCGGAACTGCAACGCATCGTCAATAAAGCGCTCCGCAAAGACCGCGAGCAACGGTATCAGCATGTCAAAGACTTGCTGATTGACCTCAGGGACTTGAAGCAGGAACTGGAATTTGAAGCCAAGCTGAAGGGCGCTCAATCGTTTGGAGTCCCGCCTTCAGGCGGAATCTTGCGCGCTTCGTCGCTTCCGCCTGAAGGCGGGACGACGAACGCGCCGCCAGCCGGAGCCGCGACAAAAGAAGTTTCAGCAGCACGTAACACCTCAAGCGCCGAAATCATCCTCAGTGGAATCAAGCGGCATAAGAAGGGCGTGCTCCTTGGCCTTGCCTCCCTACTCTTGGTTGTTTCCGTTGCGGGTTATGGCATTTATCGTTTCGCCGCGCCGGAGCGGGAGCGCATCCATTTTCAGAACGTGAAGTTCACGCGGCTGACTTCGCTGGGCAATGTAGGTGTGGCAAATATCTCGCCGGATGGAAAGTTCATTGCTTACATGCAAATGGAAGCTGGTCAGGTCAGCTTATGGGCGAAAGCGATTGCGACAGGCAGCGTCTTACAAATCGTGGCGCCCAGCGACAACCGTTTTTTCTACATTGGGTTCTCGTCCGATAGCAATTACATCTATTACGTCACAGAGCGAGAGAAATCACTTTTTCAAGTTCCGGTCTTTGGCGGTACATCCAAAAAGCTGCTGGGCGGAATTGATGGCAGCGGCAATGTTTCTCCTGATGGCAAACGATTCGCCTTTGTCCGGCGCAGCGCCGATGGAACAAAGTCTCATCTGATCGTAATCAATACTGACGGGAGCGACGAACGGATACTGGCCACGCGCCCAAACAGTGAGGCGTTTATCAAGCCAGCCTGGTCTCCCGATGGCAAAATCATCGCCGCCATCGCTCTCAGCCGAGAACGAGAAGATGCCAGGCCAGTCAACCTAATGCTGCTCGGCGTTGCTGTTGACAGCGGTGAAGTGCGGCCGCTCGTCAAATCAAAGTTGAGCGTTCTACTTCCAAACGACCTGGTTCAAAGATGGAACCGGTCTGGTGCTGACAGGCCCGGAGCAAATTTCCTCGAACAATCAAATCTGGCAACTCTCTTACCCGGAGGGCGAACTCCGGCGCATCACCAATGATTTGGCGAATTATGCCGCAGTATCGTTGACCACTGATGACAGCGCGCTGGTTACGACACAAAGAAAAGAATTGTCTGCTCTCTGGGTGGCGCGGCTTGGGGCAAGGGGTGGCGCGCAACAAATTACCTTTAGAGGCAATAACGCGGACTACATTAGATCTGTGAAGTGGACGCCCGATGGGCGCATCGTTTACTGCTCTATGGCCCTCGGTAATTTTGATCTGTGGATGATGAACACAGACGGTAGCCAAGTTAGGCAGTTGACGGACGATGCAGCGTTTGAAGTTTTGCCTGCCGTTTCGCCGGATGGCCGTCACCTCTTTTTCACCTCAATTCGGTCAGGCGTGATTAACCTCTGGCGCGCAGACATTGATGGAAGCAATCCGAAGCAACTCACGACAGGCGAAACGGGGTCTCGGTTTGACTTATCGCCAGACGGACGCTGGGTGATTTATGAAAGTCGAGGATCAGGGTATCTGAAACTTCATAAACTCTCGATTGACGGAGGCAGTCCTGTGCCGTTAACTGAGCAACCTTCATACGTTCCGGCGGTTTCGCCTGACGGTAAGCTGATCGCCTGTTTCTGGCTTGATCCACAATCCAATCAGCACAGGCTGTCCATCATTCCGTTTGAGGGCGGCACGCCGATCAAGACTTTGGATTCGAAAACGTTTGATGTCTCTATCCAGCCCCGATGGACATTGGATGGCGGTTCGTTGATTTACATTGATACGCGGCAAGGCTCATCAAACCTTTGGCGTCTGCCGCTCGATGGCAGCGCACCGCAACAAGTGACAGACTTCAACGACGCCAAACCTGAGCGCATCCAAAGCTTCGACCTTTCACGCGATGGTAAACAGTTGGTCATCGCACGTGGCGGTCAAACTGCCGACGCGGTGCTGATCAGCGAGGTCAAATGAAACTTCCCGGTTATAATGCAGCGGCTGAAACAAGGAGGAATTTTGATGGAATACCCTGTGATCGTCGAGAAAAATAATGGCACATATCGCGCACTGATTCCGGCGCTGGCTGCGCTCAGCGCCGAAGGGCAGTCACCCGATGAAGCAGTGGAGAAATTACAACAGTCGGCGGAATCATATCTGGCTGCGGTCGAGGTCAGAACAATCAACCTGCAAATGCCGCAGCCTCAGACATCGCGCTATTCGACCGCGCAAGACTGGTTGGAAGCGGTCAGCATTTTTGAAGGGGATGATGAGGCAATTCGAGAACATTTCGCCGAACTCGAGGCAGAGCGACTGAGGCAAAGCGAAGAAGCACACAAGCGAGAAGCTGCATGAAACTTTATGTGCTTGACACCAGCGTCGTCGGGTTTGCTTAGCAACGCCATCCAATCTATCAGAAGCATCTGCAAAACCTGCCCTCCGGAACACCAGTCGTTACCAGCATTATCACTGTCGGAGAAGACCTGAGCGGATGGCTGCCAGCCTGCAGGCGTGCGATTTATGGCGCGGCACGGGTGAAAGCTTACGCTCGTTTACAACGCGGGCAGGAGTTTTATCAGCGAATGGGTTGTTTGCCATTTGATGACACTGCCGCCGCGATCTTCGACCAGTTGCGGGCGCTGAAAATCCGTATTGGTACAAACGATCTGGCTATTGCTGCCATCACTCTTTCAGTTAGCGGCATTCTGGTGACACAAAACATCGTGGACTTTCAGCGCGTCCCCAACCTCTCTCTTGAGGATTGGACAAAGTGAGAATCAAATGAATAGCTTCCTGTCTGTTGCCCGCAAACACTTGCTTATGTTTTTCCTGCTCACGTTCGTTATCAGTTTGGCATTCAGTCAAAAGTTTTCGGCGTCAGTTATTCAGCCTGCCCCAGCCACATTGGGCGTGGGGCGTAAGTATTCCACCATCGAACGCATGAAGCCGGAGCGACTGCGCGCGGTCAATGCGGATAAGCTGAAAATTCAGAAAAGGCGGCAGGTCGTGAAGTTGCAAACCGGTTTTGGAGATTTCAAAGCCATCTTGCATGCGCACGCCGAAGACTCCGCGCACACGGGCGGCACTCGGCCAGAGTTGCTGGCGGCGGCCAAGCGAGTCGGCGTGAAGATCATCATGCTGACCGACCACGTGCGGCCTCCGAAAGATTTCATCGCCGACAGTTGGCGCGGGATGCGCGACGGTGTGTTGTTCATTCCCGGAGCCGAAAGCGAAGGCTTTCTGGTCTATCCGCAACGTTCAATCATTCAGGCGCACATCAACAAGAGTTTCAAATCGCGCGATGAATATGTCCGGCTGGTCAAAGAACCTGTTGGCCAAGATCGCGGCGACATCTTTCTGTCGCACGTCGAAGAGAAAGGCGATTGGGACACAAGTCTGTTGGACGGCTTGGAGATTTACAACATCCATTCCGATTTGCTGGACGAAGCGGAGTTTGTGCGATGGTTGCAAGGTTCGTTTACGAATCCAGACCGATTGAAGCAATTGGAAACGGGACTGGCCGAATTCCCGGCTGAAGTTTTCGGTGCTTTACAAGATTATCTGCCGACGATCATCGCCAAGTGGGATCGGGATTTGCCGTCACATCGGCTGACCGGAGTTGCCGCCAACGATTGCCATCACAACCAACTGTTCACGGTGAAAGTCGCCAGTGAAGACGCCATCGAAGTCATAGCCTTCCCTGATCCGCCGCGCAAAATCACCACCAAGCAGGCTCCGCGAATCTCCGAAATGCTGAAAGGCCGCAAAGTCGGTGACGTGATTTCCAAGTTGGACTTTGATCCTTACGAGCGCAGCATGACGTTCGTGGCAACTCACATTTTGCTGCGCGAGTTGACCGAACCGGCAGTGCGGCAGGCTCTGCGGCAGGGCCACGCCTACGTCGCGCACGACTGGTTGTGCGATGCAACGGGCTTCGCCTTCATCGCCGAACGAAACGGCAAACGCATTGGCGTAATGGGCGATGAAGTGAAATTGGAAAAAGGCTTGAAACTCCGGTTAGCTGCGCCAGTTGCCGGAATGATCAAACTGTTTCGCAACGGTCTGGTTGTTCAGGAAGCCAACGCCGACAAGCTGGATTTCGCGGTGACTGAAGCCGGAATTTACCGCGCGGAAATCTGGTTGACGCTGGATGGCGAACAGCGTCCGTGGATTTATTCCAATCCGATCAAAATCAATCGCTAAACATGAATTTTGGCGGTTACTGATTTGGCTTTCGCGCAGCCTGTGGCATACTGCCGCCCGTTCAAGCGCTACCATCCAACAATCAAAGGCGATACACAAAAAGCGCCACCATCAACAACCAGCACGATCACCTCAAAAGACAGGACGAATTGCATGAAGACTTCGGTCATTCGGTATCGTGTTGCAGATTTTTTGCGCGAATACCCACCTTTTGAAACTTTTTCGCTGGAAGACCTGCTGGCGTTTTCAGGAACCGGAAAGGTTCTGTTTCACGAAGACGACATCTATGTGTTTCGCAAAGGCGAAGCTCGCAACCCCTTGTTTTGGGTAATTCAACAAGGCCAGATAGAGGTTCTGGACGAATCGCCGATGGGCGAACGTTTGTGCGACGTGCTTGGCCCCGGAGACATTTTGGGTTTGGCGCGGGCACAAGACGCGACGACGCATCCATTGACGGCTCGAACCGTGACGGATGTGATTCTCTATTCTTTCGACGAAACTTCCTTTGAAACTCTGGCCGGAAAATATCCCGAAGCAGCGCGGTATCTGACGGCGCATCTGTCGGCATCGGCGCGGCATACAAAAGCTCTGCAAGCGCCCGTGAATCGTGACCGGTTGTTGACTGAACGCGAAAAAACTAGCTGGCTGCGTGTGACAAACGCACCGCCTGCCTGGTTGCGACAGCGGCAAGCCATCTGCGGCGCTGACCTTCCGCTGCGAGAAGCTGCCGCGCTGTTGACGCAATCGCGCAACCGCGCAGTCGGAGTGGTTTCAGACACCGGACAACCGCTGGGGTTGGTGACTGAACGAGATTTGCCAGCGTTGGCCGACGCAGCAGACACGCCGGTCGGCGCATGTTTGAACCGCGATTTCCACACGGCTCCGCCGAAACTCGGAACGGCGGATTATCTGCTGAGAATGCTGCAAAACCGTTGTCAAACGCTGGTCATCACTGTGGACGGAACAACCAATACTCCAGTGGAAGACATTGTCACCGATTCCAGCCTGGCAATTCATTGCGGCAGAATTCCCACGTTATATCAGCAAGAAATGCTGGCGGCGGATTCGGTCGAAGAACTGGCTTATCTGTGCAATCGCGCTCGCGCCTTTCTGGCTGAAGAATTGGCGGGACCGTCCGTCGTGGAATGGTTCTGGCAAATGCAAACCGAATTGCATCACGTGTTGCTGGAACGGCTTGTCAGCATTGCCAAAACCGAATTGGCAAACGCCGGGCGAAATCATCCGCCGATTGCGTTCTGCTGGCTTGGTTTTGGCAAAGCCGCTCGCCGCGAATTGCTCATGCCGGATTTGCCAGCGTTCGGACTTCTGTACGCAGATTCGCCCGCGCATCTGGAGACAGAAACTGCCGAATACTTTTCGACTTTGGCCCGGAAAGTGGAGGCCAAACTCAAAGCTTGTATCGGCAAGAATCGGACGCCATCGCACACCATCGCTGCTCGTTCGCTTTCAGCGTGGAAACACGTTTACACCGGTTTGATCCAGAACCCCATCGGCAATTCCATTTATTCAGCGCGTGAACTGTTCGACCTGCGCCCTGTCTACGGCGATGCGGCGTTGGCGGCGGATTTGCGGGAAACGATTCACGCGGCGTTGCAACAACAGGAAATGTTCATCCCCGTGCTGGCCAACGATACGCTGGCCAATCTGCCGCCACTGACTTTCTTTCAAGGCTCAGTGGTCGAATCGGACGGCACAAGAAAACAGACGCTTAACCTGGAAAAAACGGCGCTGCTTCCACTCTGCGATGCGACACGAGTTTTTGCGCTGAACGACGGCAATCTTTCCGCCAGCAATACGCTGGACAGATTGGACACTGCAACGCGCTGGCTGCCTCAATATGCGTCCACCTTTCGAGATGCGGCAGACGCATTGCGCATCGCGTCTTATCAACATGCCGTGGCGTCGTTCGATGCCGGGGAAAGCAATGACGTGGTCATCACTCCTGCCCGACTCGGAAGATTTGAACAACGATTGCTGAAATCAGCTTTTGACGCCGTTCGCCGGTTGCTGGAATTGACGGCGACCATTCATCCCCTGCTTGATCCCAAATGAACCCGGAAACACTGCCCATTTTTGCCGAACACTATTTCGATTGTTTTGAACGAAGCTGGACGGACGACACGCCCATCGAACACGTGCGGTTTGTCGTGCTGGATACCGAAACGACCGGTTTGGATCCACGCCGCGACCGGCTGATTACCATTGGAGCCGTCAGCGTGCTGGCTGATGAAATCATCCTGTCCGATTCGTTCGAAGAGATGCTGAAAATTGCCTACAACAACGCTTCAGTCACTGTTCACGGCATTACCCGCAACGAAGCGCGCGACGGGTTGGAAGAACCCGAAGCGATTGAGCTTTTTTTGGACTATTTGCGAGACGGCGTGATCGTAGGCCACCACATCGGCCACGACATTGCGACGCTGAATGCCGCTTATGAACGCCACTTCGGATTTCATCTGAAAAACCGTTTTTTGGACACAATGGATTTGACCTTGCATTTGCAGCGCGACGGCGCGTTTGCTGACAAAGGTGGAATAGATGGCTTTTCGTTGGATGCGCTCTGCGATTTCTTTGACGTGCCGCCCAGAGACCGCCACACCGCTGGCGGCGATGCGTTCATCACAGCGCTGGTTTTTCTGCGATTGCTGCGATCGAGTAAGAAGTTTCATCGCGCCACGTTGGGACTGTTGACTGAGGCGTATGCGGCAGAAGAACTTCAGGAACATTGACGCAACGTGCCCGCTGGAAAAGAAAAGGCGGGAACATTGTCCCGCCTTTTTGCTTTGCCTGATTGTTTGCTGATCGTTTAACGCTGTGAAAGTTTCGCTTCGGGCTGGGAATACGAGACAGGGGCTGCGGCTCGTGTCGTTCCACTGCCAATCGCGCTCATGACGCGGTTTGGCAAAATCCCTAGGTACAAAGTTCCTGCCAACGCTAGTGCCAGTGCCACAGCCGTCATTGTGCTGACGCGCGGTTTGACGAAACCAGGCGCAAGCGGACGGAAGAACATGACCACAATCGGGTACAGGTAGTAATACACAGAAATGATGCTGTTGATGACTGCAACCACCACCAACCAGCGCAGGTTCGGCGCTCCATCCCAAGCCGATTTGAAGATGAAGAACTTGCTCATGAAACCGGCGGTCGGCGGAATGCCCGCCAGACTGAACAGGAAAATCGCCAGCGAAAAGCTCAGGGCCGGGGTTTGGAATCCAATGCCAGCGTAATCGGCGGTTTCGACTTTTTGATCGCCCGCACGCGCCAGCAACTGAATCACGGCAAACGCGCCCACGCTCATCAACGAATACACAAGCAGGTAAAACCCTACGGGCGCAGCTTCGCTGGTAACGAATCCAACCAGCGCGTAACCGGCGTGTGCAATGGACGAATATGCCAGCATGCGTTTGATGTTCTTTTGCGACAGCGCCACGATGTTGCCGACGGTCATCGTCAACGCGGCAATGATCGCCACCGCAGTTACCCACACGTGATGAAGCTGGGAACCAAGATCGCCTCCGGCGTTAAAGCCTTCGGCAAAGGTGTGCAGAAAAGCCGCGAACACTGCGACTTTCGGAGCCGTTCCCATAAAACCGGTGACAATGGTCGGAGCGCCTTCGTACACGTCCGGCGTCCACAAATGAAACGGCGCGCTGGCAATCTTGAATCCGAAACCGACCAGCATCAACGCCGCGCCGATCATCAACAATGCGGGAAACTGGACTTTGCCTTCGGTAATCGCCTGATTGATGGCGATAAGGTTGGTGCTGGCTGTTGCGCCATAGACCAGCGACATGCCGTAGAGCAAAAACGCCGTGGCGAACGAACCGAGCAGGAAGTATTTCAACGAAGATTCGCTGGCGCGCGTGTCATAACGACGATAACCCGCCATCACGTACGTCGTGATCGAAGCGATTTCCAATCCCAAAAAGACCGTCACCAGATCGCCAGCTCCGGCCAGCAACAGCATTCCGGCAGTTGCAAACAAAATCAGCGCAAAGAATTCGCCGGGCGGCAAGGCTTCGTCGCGCAAAAACTGGCTGGCCAACAAGGTCACGGCAATCGAAACAATCAGAATCGTCACCGAAAAAAACACGCGAATCGGGTCAACCACGATCATTCCAGAAAAGTAGCTGCCGCGCCCCACCGAATTCAGGCCGAAAACCGCGATCAAAGCCAGCGCCAGACCGACCAGCGTGATTCCGGCGTTGATTTTGCGAGCGCCTTTTTTGGAAAACGCATCCACCAGCATAATCACCACCGCCGCCACTGAGACAATGGATTCCGGCGCGATTGCTGCGTAATTCAAATTGAGAGAAGTAAGTTGCATTGTTGCTTTACGCTTTACCCGCTTCCAATTTCTGGAAGTGGATTTTTGCTTCGCCGGTTGAAATTACTGCCCGGCATTTAACCAGAAAGTCCATCCCCAACAATCCGTCGGCCATTGTCCCGGATGGAATCGTGTGAACCACAATCGGAAAATCATCTATCTTTTGGCCTAGACAATTGAACCAAACAACCTTGATGACAGGAGCCATCACAATTCCGTTTGCAGCTATCATCCTGACTCTTCGCGTTGGATGACTGATGTCGTAACCAAGCGATTCAACAGCTTCAATCGGCAGCATTGTGTAACTCGCTCCGGTGTCAATCAGCAATCGAAGCCTGCCCACTTCACCGCCAATGCTTCCTATTGCCGCCTTTGAAAGCAGCAAATTGCCAATTTGTTTTAGCGTGTAATCTTGCTTCACAAAACGACAGCCCAATCTTCGGGAGGTTCACCAACATATTCGATAGCAAACGATCTGCCTTTGATGGAAGACAAGCGGCTGTAGACATCATCCCGATTAGGGGAATGAGCTATCACTTCGCCTTTGACAACATTTAGCTCGTCATCGAGTTCTGCGTCAGCAATCAAAAGCCATTCGTTAGGATAACGGCTGGCAATTTCCGACATAGCGAGCATTTGATTCATAGGCGCCTCCTCAGCAGAGTTCAGATCATTTTTCTGCTTTAAGGATTTTACCTTCAACTGTTTGCTTGATACTACTAACCGTCTTTTCAGTGACACGCAGGAAGGTCATCGGTTTGACGCCCATGACAATCGCCAACACGACCAGCGGAACCATCGCCAGCACTTCGCGGCCATTCATGTCTTTGAGTTCTTCGTTTTCTTTCTTGGTGATTTCGCCAAAGAACACGCGCTGAATCATCCACAGCAGATACACCGCCGAGAGAATCACGCCCAGCGCAGCCAGCACCGCAAACATTTTGGCGTGCGGAACCGGCGAAGCGAACGTGCCAATCAGAATCAGGAATTCGCCGATGAATCCGTTCAGCAGTGGCAAACCCAGACTGGAAAGCGCGACGATCAAAAACAGCGTCGAATACTGCGGCATAGGCGTTGAAATTCCGCCGAAGTCTGCAATCTGGCGCGTGTGGCGACGGTCGTAGACGATGCCTACACCCAGGAAGAGTGCCCCGGTCGAGATGCCGTGCGCCAGCATTTGATACAACGCTCCCTGCATGCCTTGATCGGTGAAGGCGAAAATTCCCAGCACGACAAAGCCCAGGTGGCTGACCGATGAGTACGCCACCAGCTTTTTCATGTCCGGTTGCACCATTGCCACCAGCGCGCCGTAAATAATGCCAACCACCGCCAGGCCCATCATCCACGGAGCCGCTTTCTGCGACACGCTTGGGAAAAACGGCAGGTTGAAGCGCATCAAGCCATACGTTCCCATTTTCAGCAGCACGCCCGCCAGAATAATCGAACCGGCAGTCGGCGCTTCGACGTGCGCGTCGGGCAACCAGGTGTGAAACGGGAACAGCGGAACCTTGATGCAAAACGCCAACGCAAATGCCAGCCACAACCACGTTTGCACGTTGCCGGGAATGGCGGTTTTGCCGGTTTGCAGATTGTTGGTGATTTCGACCATGTCGAATGTCGTGCCGCCGTTGTAAAAGTAAATGGCAATGATGGCGACCAGCATCAACAAGCTGCCCACGACGGTGTAGACGAAAAACTTGATCGCTGCGTAAATGCGCCGTTCTCCGCCCCAAACGCCGATCAGGAAGTACATCGGAATCAGCGTGATTTCGAAGAACAGGTAAAACAGGAACATATCCAGCGAAACGAACACGCCGATCATTCCCGTTTCCAGAATCAGCATAAACAGCATGTATTCGCGGACACGTTTGGTGACATTCCAACTTGCCAACACCGAAATCGGCATCAGAAAGGTGGTCAGAATCACCAGCCAGACGCTCAAACCATCAATGCCGACGTGGTAATACACTCCCAGCGAACCGATCCAGGCGGTTTTCTGGACAAGCTGCGCCGCCGCATTGGAACTGTCGTAACGCGCCAGAATCAACAGCGAAACCAGGAACGTCACCAGCGTGATGGCCAGCGTCGCGTACCGGTAAAGATTGTTCGCGGCTTTTTGATCGCCAGAACCGCGCAAGGAGAGGAGCAACAGCAAAACCCCTCCTATCAGCGGCAGAAAAGTTGTGATCGTAATGAGGTTCATAAAATGCCAGTCCGTTCGTAGTACCGGCTTCAGCCGGAATGCCTTAACTTGCCAATCCTGCCACCGCCTGAAGGCGGAACTACGAACTAACGCAATGCGATATATCCGAAATAGCCGATAACGACGATTGCGCCGACTAAAATCACTGCGGCGTAATTTCGCGCAAAACCCGTTTGCGTGTAACGCAAGATGCCGGACAAGCTGCCAAACAACCGCGCAGTGCCGTTGACAGCGCCGTCAATGATTTTCACGTCAATGACTTTCCAAAGCCCTTCGCGTGACAGCGTTTCAATCGGAGTGACGACGACCTCGTCGTACAGCTCATCCACCTTGTATTTGTCTTCCAGAATCTTCGGCATCTTCTTGAGCGGATTTTTGCCGAAGACGGCAAAACCAACTGCAATGCCGATCAGCCCAAGCAGGATGGAAAATCCGGCCAGAGCCAGTTCGGTGGAAGTGTCGTGATGTTCTTCGGCCTTGACCGCAGGAACAGCGGCTTGTTCGGCAGTAGCGGCTCCGTGACCAGCGGCTGCTCCGTGCGGTTGCGCGTGAGCAATCACCGGTTCCAGGAAATGTTCAAAATGATTCGATCCGCCCATTGCCGCAGGCACACCGACAAATCCGCCAACAGCCGAAAGCACAGCCAGAATCACAAGCGGCGCAACCATCAGCCAACCGGATTCGTGCGGTTTTCCATGCCCGTGCCCACCATGACCGTGATCGTCGTGACCGTGTGAAGCGTGGCCGTGATCGTCACCGTGCGATTTGCCAAAGCGCTCTTCGCCCCAGAAAGTCATGACCATCATGCGAGTCATGTATATCGCCGTCAGCAACGCGGTCAGAGCGGCAATTCCCCACAAAATTTTGCTCAGCGGAAAGCCAGCGACAGTCGGCAAGGCTTCGGTTGACCAGGTCTTCCACAGAATTTCGTCCTTGCTGAAAAAGCCAGACAGCAGTGGGAACCCGGAAATCGCCAGCCAGCCGACGAACATCGTGCCGAAGGTAAACGGCATATATTTCCGAAAGCCGCCCATGTTGCGCATGTCCTGTTCATCGTGCGCACCGTGAATGACCGATCCAGCTCCGAGAAAGAGCAGCGCCTTGAAAAAAGCGTGCGTCATGACGTGGAAAATGCCAGCGGCGAAAGCTCCGACTCCGCACGCCAGGAACATATAACCAAGCTGCGAAACCGTCGAATACGCCAACACTTTTTTGATGTCGTTCTGCGCCAAACCAATCGTCGCGGCGAAAATCGCCGTTGCGGCTCCGATGCAGGCGATAACCACCATCGCCGTTGGAGACTTCACAACCACTGCGCTGCAACGCGCGGTCAAATACACTCCCGCCGTGACCATCGTCGCGGCGTGGATCAATGCCGACACAGGTGTTGGGCCAGCCATCGCGTCCGGCAACCAGACGAACAAAGGAATCTGGGCGGATTTGCCGGTCGCGCCGACAAACAGCAACAACGCGATTGCCGTCAACACTCCGCCGACGGCAATGGTCGGAGCGGAAACTTGCGTCAGGAAGCTGGCGACTTCCTGCCCGCCGATATTTTTCGTGACAAAACTGATAGTGCCGAATGTGGTGAAGACCAGAAACGTGGCGATCATAAATCCGAAATCGCCGATGCGGTTGACGATGAAGGCTTTTTTCGAGGCGTCACCTGCCACATCCCATTTGGTGAAAAAGCCTATCAACAGGTAGGAACACAATCCGACGCCTTCCCAACCGACGAACAACAACAACAGGTTATCGCCCAGCACCAGCGTCAACATCATGAACATGAACAGATTCAGATAGGCGAAGAATCTGTAAAAGCCCGGATCGCCGTGCATGTAGCCGACCGCATAAATGTGAATCAGCAAGCCTACGCCGGTGATGAACAGGATGTAGATGCCGGACAGCGGATCAAGCAGATAGGCGAAATCGGCCTGGAAATTGCCGACCGAAATCCAGGTGAAGAAATGTTCGGTGATGCGGCGAACATCGTTGGCGTCTTTAGGAGCGTGTATCAGTTGATTGAACGACAAAAATGCCAGCACGGCTGATACGGCAACCGAGCCGCAGGCAATTGCGCCAACGGCTTTTTCACCGAGTCGTTTGCCGAACAATCCGTTGATGATCGCGCCAATCAACGGCGCAAGGGTGATCCATTTAAGCATATCGGTGGTTGGTGATCGGTGGTTGGTGGTCGGCAGTTTATCAGTTCAGAAACCGACAACTGGCCACAGGCAACCGACAACTACAATTTCAGTAAATCAGCTTCGTCCACGTTGAGCGTTTCGCGAGTTCTGAACAGCGCGATGATGATGGCCAATCCAACCGCGGCTTCGGCGGCGGCAACGACCATGACTATGAAGACGAACAATTGTCCGGTCACATCGCCCAAAAAGCGCGAAAACGCGACCAGCGTCAGGTTGACGGAATTGAGCATCAACTCGATGCACATAAACAGGACAATGGCATTGCGTTGAATCAGCACGCCAGCGACGCCGATGGTGAACAACACGGCGCTCAGCGCCAGATACCAGGAAAGCGGAACCATTTCAGGCGTGAACCTCCTCTTCGGAACTTTCTTCGACGATTTCCGTCGGCTGATTGGCGGCAGTCAACGCCGCTTCGATTTCATTGGTTTCTTCCTTGCTCTCGCGGCGCGCCAACATCATCGAACCGACAATCGCCATCAGTATCAGCACAGACGTGGCTTCAAATGGCAATACATAATTGGTGAACATTCCTTCAGCGACGGATTCGACCGTGCCCGGAACAGTTTCAGAAGCCGCCGGATTGCCTACGGTTTTCAGCACGGCCATGACTTCGGCGATCAAAGCCAGAAAGAGCGGCACAGCCAGAAACTTCAGATATTTCTGTCGGTCGGTTTTGGCGTCTTCTTCGCGTACGTTGAGCAACATAATCACGAAGACGAACAACACCATGATCGCTCCGGCGTAGACGATGATCTGAATAGCGGCGATGAATTCCGCCGCCAGCGTCAGAAAGAGTCCGGCCAGACAACACATCACGACAATCAGCCCGATGGCGCTGTAAATCGGATTGCGCTGCAAAATGACGTTGAACGCGGCAACAACGGCCAACGAAGCGAAGGCCAGAAAGAAAAGATGCGAAACTTGGATTTGAGCGAATTGTTCCATATCGGAATCGAATTTAGTAAACCAGCACTGCGATGGTCGCGGCCAGCGCGATGTTCAACAGCGCCGCAGGCAACAAAAACTTCCAGCCGAAGCTCATCAATTGGTCGTAACGCAACCGTGGCAGCGTTCCGCGCAACCAGATGTACAGGAACAGGAAGAAAAAGACTTTGGCCAGAAAATAAATTGGCCCCAACCACGGAAAGACATTGATGAAAGGCCCGTTCCATCCGCCCAGAAACAGCGAAGCCGCCAGCACCGACACCGTCGTCATATTGACGTATTCGGCGATGAAGAACAGCGCGAATTTCAATGCGCTGTATTCGGTGTGGAATCCGGCAACGAGTTCGGTTTCGGCTTCGGGCAGATCGAAGGGAATACGATTGGTTTCGGCAATTGCGCTGATCAGGTAAATGAAGAATGCAAAAATCGCCGGAACAGCCATCGCCAGACTCTGCCAGCCTTCTCCGGCTGACGTGCCACCGAAGATATTCCAGCGCATGCCATACCAGCCTGACTGCTGTTCGACAATTTTGACCAGATCGAGTGTCCCGGCCATCAACAGCACAGCCACGATAGAAAGCGAAAGCCCGAGTTCGTAGCTAACCATTTGCGCAGAAGAACGCAATCCGCCCAACAAACTGTATTTTGAATTCGACGCCCAGCCGGCGATGAAAATGCCGTAAACCCCAAGACCGGTCATGGCGAAAATATACAGAATGCCGACATTGAAGCTGGTGACGTACAGGTTGATCGTTCGCAGGTCTACGTTCCATCCCAGCCCCAGTTTGGTGGAGATGTCATTGACCAACTGGCTCAGGATTTCTCCGCCGGGCAACGGCAGATCGCTGGGACCGAACGGATATACGATCAACACCATCATCGCCGGAATCAGCGAAATGATCGGAGCCATCACGTACAACGCGCGATTGACCGACATCGGAATGATGTCTTCCTTGAAGATGAATTTGATGAGGTCGGCAAACGGTTGCAGCAGCCCTTGCCAGCCGACACGGTTTGGCCCCAGACGATTTTGAATGACGGCCAGCACTCGGCGTTCGGCGTACACCGCATAAGCGCAAATAATCATGATCATGATCCAGAAGATCGCAACCTTGACCAATGCCCCAAGCACGTATGGAAAATCAATTGAGTTAATCAGCGATGACATAAAGTAGTCAGCTTTGGGTTATTTGAACGGCAGCGCGCTGCCGGAATTCAGATTGGTAATCACATTGATTTCGCGCGGTCGCTGGATATAAGCCACCTCGCCCAAACGCTTTTTCGGCAAATCCAGGCCGATGCGCGCTCCGGGCGTTTGCGAATCAATCAGCAGCCAAACGCCGCCGTCGTGTTTGATTTGAAACTTGTTCTCTGCCGGAAATTGACCTTGTTTGACGGCTACGGTCAGAAAATCCTTCGAATAAACCAGCAGATATTCTTCCTGCAATTGTTCCAGCATCGAAGCCAGCAACACCGCACGCGCCGGATATTCGCCTTCGCCCGTCATCAACACTTCGTTGGGACGTTTGACGACTTTCAGCGGAATCTCTTCCGGCTTCGGAGCGATTTCGCGCGTGACCAAATCCACCAACCGCTGGATTTTCTGTTCGCGTCCGGCAAGGTTGTTTGTCAACTCAGCGACAAACCGTTTCAACGATCCTTCGCTCGGTTTCGCCACCAACGCGCCGTAGTTGTACAGAATGTCCTGTCCGTAAGCGCGCGAATCGGGAATCGCTTCCAGCATTCCGCCGAAGACCGTTTCGTTGCGCATCAAAAAGTGAAGCTCTTCCGGCGTCGGCGCATACGTCGCTTCCAGGTATGGAAATTTCAACTGCAAATCCGCATCCAGCCGCAAATTGCCAAGCGGTACGCGCAGGTACATCGCTTTTTCCGGCGTTCGCAAAAACGAATAATCGGCGAAGACGAATTTGCCGTCTTGTTCCTTGCCGACTTCGACTTTCGATCTGATGACGGCAACGCGGCAAATCGCATTTTCCAACCGGTCGCCTTTGCTGTCGGATTCATCCAGATAAAGATAAATCTGCCGGTCTTCGCCTTCGACCTTGATGATTTCCAGCTTCGCTCGTCCCAATAATTGCGGTTCAAAGTACACGCCGGACTGACGCGGATACGCCAGCAAAGTCACCAGACTTTCGCGCGTCGGCGTGTTGGCCTGATTTTTTGGATCCGCCGGAACACACGCCGCATTGCGAACGTCGTCGGCAAACTGTTTGGCCAGCTTTTCGCGCTGTTTGGTCAGCGAAGCACCGTTCGGGTTTTCAGTGATCTTTTCGCCGCAACCAAAACCTGCAAGCGCAACCATCAATATCGCCGCCGAAGCGACGAATCTGACTGACAATGGCCTGTTCAGTCTGTTTGGCATAAGGCGAACCTTCGTAAAGCAGTAACAACTGCCTTACGCCGGGAACATCAAAACTTTGGCTGTTTCACCTTCGGCAGCTTGAGGCAGCGAAGGCGTCAGCATTTCGGAACGACGAGTGATCTGCACATAGCGCTGATGCAGGCGCGAACCGGCTTTGGCGGTCAGCGGCGATTTATCCACAGCCACCTCGCGATTTATTTTCGCCACCTGCCCGGCCAACCGGTCGGCCAGCTCAGCGCGGTTGATTTTGCTCAAATCCGACGCAGCGAATTTGATCGGCGTCGCGCCTTCGTTGGCCAGTTGGTTGTGTGACAACCCAGCGAATTCCGGCAGGGTTTCGGTAATTTCCTTGAACACGTTCTTGAGCTGTCCCTGATACCCGAAATCCACGCCCATCAACTTGGCCAGTTGATTGACCACCATCCAGTCAGGACGCGCCTGACCAACCGGCGGAATCGTCCGGCGCACAAACTGGATTTGCGATCCGTTGTTGACCTGTGTGCCCTGTGATTCGGCAAAGCTGGTGACCGGCAACACGACATCGGCCAGTTGCGCCGTTTCGGTCAAGAACATTTCCTGCACGACCAGAAAATCCAGTTTGCCGAGTTGGGATTTGACCAGGCTGGCGTCGCCGTTCGCTTTGAAAACCACGTCTTCACCGGCAATCAGCAAGGCTCTGATGCCGCCGCCCGCCGCATTGAGCATGGCCTGAGCTGACATTCCGCCTTTGTAACCGGAAGCCATTCCCATCATTCCCGAACCCAGCGTGTTCGAGTACCGCGCCAGCGGCACAAAGGAAAACTTGGTTTCAGTGCGCGCGGGCAAAGCGCCGACTTCCAGCGTCGGATGTTCGACGATGTAAGTGAAAGGATTTTCGTTGATCGAAGGTTTCTGAGTCGAATTGGACGATCTGACCTGCCGTTGCAGCGAATCAATGTAGGCCTTTTTGGCCGCTTCGGCTGCTTCGGCGCTTGGCGAAGCCAGCGCTTCTTCCAACAGCGGCAGGGCTTCGACCGCCGCGCCGCGCAATTCATCGCCAAAAATGACGACGACCTTGCCGCTTTCGTGAACGATCTTGCGAATCGCTCGGATGTCGTCGGCATTCGCGCCCATCGCATCGGCGGCGTCGGCGATTTTCGATTCGTCCAGCAACGCCTGAATGATGGCGGCTTCGCTGCCTTCGCGGACGCGAACGGCAACGTTGGCCTGTCTTTCCAACCGCGATGGCACGGAATTGACGACCAGCAACCGAGCGGCTTTCTGGCGCACAGCCCAGCGAATCGAAAACGCCGTCAGCGGATTTTCTTCGTTAGGGTCAGAGCCGATCAGCAGAATCGCGTCGGCGTTTTGAATGTGTTCCTGTGTGGCAATCGTCGGCGAACCGTAACGATAAAACGAGGTCAAATCCACTTCGTCGTCATCGTGATAATGCTCCGCGTGTGGAGTTTGCAGCGCTTCGTCGGCGAATTTCCGCAATACGAATTGATCTTCGTTCAGCAAACGCGCCGCGCTGATGACGCCAATGCTCTGCCCGCCTTTTTCCGCTTTGATCTCGCTGAGCTTTTTGGCGACGAAACTGAGCGCATCGTCCCAGGTCGTCGGAACCAGATGCTCGCCGCGGCGAATCATCGGACGATCCACGCGCTCTTTGCTGTGAACGAAATCCACCGTGTAACGTCCCAGCGCACAGAGGAAATCGTGATTGATGCCTCCGGCAGTGCGTCCACGCCCATCGCGCGCCACGGCGCGAATCAGTTTTTCGCTGCGCGTTCCCGCCAGAATCGAACAGCCGTCCGAACAGAAATTGCAGACGGTCGGCGTTTGTTTCAAATCCCAAGGACGCGCGACGTATTTGTACGGCACGTGCAGCAAGGTTCCCGTCGGGCAGACATCAACGCAATTGCCGCAATCGGAACATTCCACCCAGCCGCCAAAACTGCTGATCAAAGTCGCCGAGCCGCGATTGATGGTGGTGATGGCGTTTTCGTCCATCCATTCTTCGCAAACTCGAGTGCAGCGTTTGCAGGTCACGCAGCGCTGCGGATCGTTGTAAATGAAGGGCGAAATCTGGCGTTCCAGGTAATTTTCCTTGTCGTCGAATTGCGAACGAACGCGGTCTTCGCCGAATCCGTAAGTCTGATCCTGCAATTCGCACTCGCCCGCGCGGTCACACACAGGACAATCCACCGGATGGTTCGACAGCAAAAATTCGATCATCGCCGTGCGAGTCTCTTCGACTTCCTGCGATTCGGTCGTCACGACCATTCCGTCGGTGACGGGCATGGTGCAGGCCGTTTGCAGCTTGGGAATTTTCGGATTGTCCACGCGCACGACGCACATGCGGCACGAAGCCTGCGGCGTCAGCCCGCGATGATGACAGAAGCGCGGCAGATAGACGCCGTTCATTTCGCACGCTTCGATCAGCAACTCGCCTTTCGGCGCGGTCATTTCCTGTCCGTTGATTGTGATTTTTACTGTTTCCATAAATCAGGTTGTGAAGTTGTTACGAACTCTCAAGAAATCGCCACGATCAGCCACCTTACTGCGCAAGGAAATAAAACAGCACAATGAAGGCCGCTAATATCAAAATCAGAAAACCTGCGAATCCAAGCGATCCATCACTCTTTTTTTTGGCCTGTTCAAAGTGAACGTCCAAGTAATCTGCCATTTTTGTGCTCGTAACTGGCCTGAGCCTGGATGTTGCAATATCTGCACACGGCCATTTGAACGCCGACTTTTTCCACACGGGCAAATTCGGCAATTCGCCTGTCACACCTTGGGCAGTGAACTTTCATTTACTGCTATGGCCGAACACTAACGATTTGCTGATTGGCTTTCAAACCATCAGCCGTCTGGCTGTCTGAAGTTCAACTTAAGTAACCCCGAATCAGGCCGCTGCCCGCTCTCTTAGCTTCGTCTTTCGAGTCTTTTGCGGGAGCAGCGCAATCAACCCTCGCAAAGCATTATTGACGGATTCGGAGTCAGGAAAAAATTCCTGCACGTCACGATCCAATCTGACCGCGCCGTCCTCCAGCTTGAAATTCTGGACTAAGGTTGTTCCATCCACGCGATTGACCGTCACGGTGTAGCCTTCGCGCATATTGCGATAATGCTTTCCACGAACGCCGCCGCTGAAATCATATTCCGCCCGTATCTCATCTTTAGTCACCACTGTCTTTTTAGCCTTCTTCATCTTCATACTTCTTTCTTTCCGAAGTGGTTGCCTTACGGCAACTGATGATGCGAATTTTATCCTGTCTGTTAGTGTGGGAGACCACCAGCAACTTCCCATTCACCGATTCACCAAGAGTCAGGTAACGATGCTCACCAATTGAATGGTCAGGGTCGGGAATCGTTATCGCAAAAGGATCATTAAACACTGTCGAAGCTTCGTCGAAACCGACTTTGTGTTTGCGAAGGTTGGCGATGGCTTTATTTTCATCCCATTCAAACTCTTGTCGCATCGCCATTTCGCCTCATTCTCTCGGATCATCAACACAGCAGCAGGCTAATCTGCGACTCTGGCAAGCTTCACCAGATTGTGTTTGATGCGCCGGTCGAAATCTTCGCGGAATTTTTTGATCGCCGATTGCACAGGCATCGCCGCCGCATCGCCCAGCGCACAGAAACTCTTGCCCAGAATCTTGTCGGCCAGGTCGTAGAGCAATTCCACGTCGCCCGGACGGCCTTCGTAACGTTTCATCCGCTCGAAGACTTTGTAAAGCCAGCGTGTGCCTTCGCGGCAAGGAGTACACCATCCGCACGATTCGTGTTTGTAAAAGTGCGTGATGTTCATCGTGGATTCAAAAATATCCGCTGTTTCGTCCATGACGATGACGCCGCCCGAACCGAGCATCGAACCCGCCGCCGCGACAGATTCATAATCCATCGTGATGTTTTCGCACTCTTCCGCAGTCAAAATCGGCACGGACGAACCGCCCGGAATGACGGCTTTCAGTTTGCGCCCGCCGGAGATGCCGCCGCATTCGTTGTTAATCAACGACATCAGCGGATAGCCCATCGGCACTTCAAAGTTGCCGGGATTGTTGACGTGCCCGCTGACGGTGAAGAGTTTCGTGCCGCCGCTCTTTTCCGTTCCCAGCGCCTTGTACCATTCGCCGCCATTCATAATGATGTGCGGGACGACGGCCAGCGTTTCAACGTTGTTGACCACTGTCGGGCCGCCGTACAAACCGACCACCGCCGGAAAAGGCGGTTTCAGGCGCGGATGCCCGCGCTTGCCTTCCAGCGATTCCAGCAGCGCGGTTTCTTCACCGCAGATGTAAGCGCCCGCTCCGGGATGAACGTACATATCGTGATCGAAACCGGAACCCAGAATGTTTTTGCCCAGATACCCTTGCGCGTAAGCCTGTGCGATGGCTTTTTCCAGAATCTCCTTGATGTACCAGTATTCGCCGCGAATGTAGATGTACGACGTGTTCGAGCCGAGCGCGAAGCCCGCGATAATCATGCCTTCGATCATCTGGTGCGGGTCGTATCGCATCAGGTCGCGGTCTTTGCCCGTACCGGGTTCGGATTCGTCGGCATTGCAAACGACGTATTTCGGACGTTTGGATTCCTTCGGGACGAAGCTCCATTTCATGCCGGTCGGAAATCCCGCGCCGCCGCGTCCGCGCAAAGCGGATTTTTTGACTTCCTCGATAATCTGATCCGGTTGAAACTCTTTGAGCGCTTTCGGCAACGCCTGATAACCGCCAGTTTGCTTGTACACTTCAATGTCACAAGCCTGGCCTTTGAGATGAAATCTGTTGGTCAGAACTTTTGTCATAACAGTTCGTGGTTGGTTTTACTTCAATCCGTCAATCAGTTTATCCACAGCCTCGGTCGTCACTTTTTCGTGATAATCGAAATTGACCTGCAAGCACGGAGCCAGATCGCAATAGCCCAGGCATTCGACTTCCATCAATGTGAATTTGCCGTCCTGACTGGTTTCTCCCAAACCGATGTGGAGTTTATGTTCGATGTGTTCGGCGATTTTTTCCGCTCCCATCAGCGCGCAGGAAAGCGTGCGGCAAACCTGCAACTTGTATTTGCCAACCGGTTTGCGCGAATACATCGTGTAAAAGGTGACGACCTCTTCGACTTCGTTGACGCGCATATCAAGCCGCTGAGCGATGTACTTCACATCGTCATCGGTGACATAGCCGTGCTCTTCCTGGGCGATGTACAGCGCCGGAAGCACCGCCGACCGTTTGACTGGGTAATGGGTGATGATTTCGTCGAGTTTTGTTTCGTTTGCTAGGCTAAACATGGTTTTTAACGGTCAACGTCTCCAAGAACAATATCAATGCTACCGATGACGGCAACGACATCGGCAATCAGCGAGCCTTCGACCATCGCGGGCAACGCCGCCAGATTGACGTAAGAAGGCGTGCGAACTCGGACGCGATATGGACGCTCGGCTCCATCGCTGACAATGTAATAGGCGATTTCGCCTCGCGCCGATTCGATTGATTGATACACTTCGCCGACCGGTACGGTGAATCCTTCCGACGCCAGCAAAAAGTGATGAATCATCACGTCAATGTGCTGTTTCATCAGATCGCGTTCCGGCAGTTTCAACTTCGGATGATCGGATTTGACCGAACCTCCCACCGTTCGCAATCTTTCCAGCGCCTGTCGGCAAATCTTCCAGCTTTCGTGGAATTCATCCATCCGCACCAGGTAGCGCGACCAAACATCGCCGCCGTCGTAAACCGGAACATCGAAATCATAAGTTTCATAACCCGAATACGGTTCGGATTTGCGAATGTCCCAGTTGACGCCACTGCCGCGAATGGTCGGGCCTGACAGCGCCCAGTCAATGGCATCTTCCTTGCTGATGTATCCGACGCCTTTCGTGCGGGTTTGAAAAATTTTGTTGCCGGTGACCAGCTTTTTGGCTTCGGCCAGCAGCGAAGGGAATCCGTCCAGAAATTCCTGGCACAGCGGAATGAAATTGTCCGGCACGTCCCAGCGCGCTCCGCCGATCACGAAATAGCTTTGGTGAAACCGTGCGCCGGTCGCGCATTCAAACAAATCCAGAATCTTTTCGCGGTGGGTGAAGGCATAGAAAAACCCTGTCATCGCGCCGATGTCCATGGCGTGAGTGCCGAACCAGACCAGATGGGAAGCGATACGATTCAGCTCGGTCAACAAAACGCGAACGACTTTGGCGCGTTCCGGAACTTCGACGCCCATCAACTTTTCGACGGCCAGACAATAGCCCAGGTCGTTACCCATCGAATTCAGGTAGTCCATGCGACAGGTGATGGTCACGACTTGCTGCCACTTTTCCTTTTCCATCGTCTTTTCCATGCCGGTGTGCAGGTAGCCGATGTCAGGAATGGCTTTGACCACGGTTTCGCCGTCAAGCACCAGTTCCAGACGCAACACGCCGTGCGTCGAAGGATGCTGCGGCCCCATCGAAACCGTCATGCGCGTATCAGACAACGGGTCTGATTTGCGCAGCATGGAAAGCGGCGAAATCGTCGAGGTTGCGGGTACAACTAATTCTCTGGCTTGCATAACTTTTCGATTGCGGATCAAGGATTTCGGAGTGCGGAATTCAGACAGACGCGTCTTTCATCATTCATCTATCAACATTCATCATTCCGACTTCATAATTCGTCAGTAGCCTTTCATCGGGAAATCTTTTCGAAGCGGATGCCCTTCGTAATCCGCCGGCATCAGGATGCGCCGCTGATCGGGATGGCCTTCAAAATTCACCCCGAACATGTCGTAAATCTCGCGTTCCAGCCAGTTCGACGCTTTCCAGACGTTCCATAACGTCGGCAAATTGGCGTCGTCTTCCGACAAAAACACCTTCACGCGAAGCCGGTGGTTGTGCTCCAGCGAATACAGTTGATAAGCCACAGCAAACCGCGGATCAGCGAACTCGCCCAGATCAACTCCGCCAATGTCGCTCAGGTAGTTGAACTTCAGGCTCGGCTCGTCCCGCAAAAAGGTCATCAACTCAACCAGCCCTTCGCGTTTGACGACCAGGGTGATTTCGCCAATAGCTTCGATGATTTCTTCGACTGTGTCAGCAAACTTTGTGCGGACGAGAGAAGCGTCCACATAGCGCGATGATTGCGTTTGTGTTTGTTCGATAGATTCGGACATTTTCTTTATCGGTGGTCGGCGGTCTGTGATCGGTGGTCGGTCGCGGGCGTAAAACCGACAACGTACGACCGATCACCGTATGCCATTAAGCAGCGACCTTCTCTTCCTTGAAGACCTTGTCGCGTTCAATCTTTTCCTGCAATTTCATGATCGCCCAGATCAATCCTTCAGGGCGTGGCGGGCAACCGGGAACAAAAATGTCCACCGGCACGACTTTGTCCACGCCTTGCACGATGGCGTAGTTGTTGAAAACGCCGCCCGCTGAAGCGCAAACGCCCATCGAAATCACCCATTTCGGTTCCGGCATTTGATCGTAAATGCGTCGTAACACCGGAGCCATTTTGATCGAGACTCGACCAGCAACAATCATCACGTCTGCCTGACGTGGTGTGGCGCGGAACACTTCCGCGCCGAACCGAGCAATATCATTGCGCGGATCAGTCATCGCCATCATTTCGATGGCACAACAGGCCAACCCGAACGTCGCAGGCCAGATAGAGGATTTACGTCCCCAATTGACCAGCGCATCCAGCTTGGTGGTGATGACTTCTGGCAGAACTTCGCCAACTTTAGTTTCAAGACCCATAACTCAAACTCTCCAGGATTTTCTTTCTCAGGGTTGGGAGCTTAGGTGCGATTCCACTCAAACAATCCCTTTTTCCAAACGTAAATGTAACCAACCAGCAGAACCGCAAAGAAGATCATCATCTCGAAGAAAACAAACGGGCGAGAAAGTTTTGTAATCAGACTTTTGAACACCACAGCCCACGGAATCAGAAAGATCGCTTCGATGTCGAACAGGATGAACAGCATCGCCACCAGATAAAACTTCACCGAAAACCGCTGGTGAGCCGACCCGACCGGGTCCATACCGCATTCATAAGGCATCAATTTGGCGCGAGTGTCTTTTCGCTTGCCGACCAGATGCGTGAGGATGATGTTCGTAACGGCAAACCCCGACACGAAGATGAAGACAATCAGGATGGGAACGTATGCTTTCATCCGAACCTTTCTCGACCTTTCTCGTTTGTTGGTGCTCTACTCCCTTTGCACACTCTCTTCAGCCTTGCGACACGTGAGCGCGATGATCGTTTGCAAACGGTTTTTGATGTACCAGAAGGAAGCTTGATTACTAGGTTGCGAATCTTAGTACAACCTCCCTGCCCTTGCAAGAATGCGAAAAAAAAAGATGGATGCTTATCTCATTCGTGAGCAATCCATCCAAAAACCACGCAAAAAAGCCATCATCGCCAATCGGAAGCTTGTTCACGATTGACGATGATGGCTTTTGAAAAACCTGAAAAAGTCGGCAGGTGTCGTTATGGACGAGCGACGACAATTTCATTTGGGCGCAATTTGCGCATTCGATCCTGAGCCTTTTGCGCCTTGACGGAGGGATCGGTTTTGATCTTTTCAGTCTGCCGTTTGATCTGCTGATTTGCAGCCCTGGCTTCTTCTACGCGCGAAACTATGACGGCATGTGATTTGGCCGCTTCCTGCTCTGCGCCTTGCGCGCGCAGATACACGCTGAACGACAACGCCATAAATGCCAGCGCCACCATTCCCAACCAGGCGTAATTAGGAATAGCTGGAATCCAGCTTTCTGCGCGAGCGTCCGACGATGAACGACCATCTGCAGAAGTCGGTCGAGTGCGAATGGCCACAGACTGAACTGAAGCGGTTCTAGCTGAGTACGAATTGAGTGCTCGTTTCAAGCAACACCTCCAAATCTTTCTTTGTATGAGTTTCCGCATAGCACCGAACCACTGGTTCTGTGCCTGACATTCTGAGCAATATCCACGAACCGTCGTCGAAAATGTACTTTACGCCGTCCATTCTGTTGACGTCGGTTACGCGGCGTCCGCCGATTGAGGCCGGGGCATCGGCAGACAAACGTTTTTGCAAACGATCTTTGACTTCGGCAGTCAGTTTTATCCCGACGCGCTCGCAATAAAGCGCGCCATCTTTTCGAAACAACTCTTCGATCATCTCGCCCAGGCTGGCGCCGCGCGCAGCCACCATTTCCACCACCAGCAGACAAGCCAGAATCCCGTCTTTTTCGGGAAAATGTCCCTTGATCGTCAATCCGGCGCTTTCTTCTCCACCAAGAATAATCTTGTCTGCGTTAATCAACTCGCCGATGAATTTGAATCCGACGGGCGTTTCAAACACTTCACGTCCGTGCCGAGCCGCCACTTTATCCAGCAAATGAGTCGTCGCCACGCTGCGAGCGACGCCGCCCGTCCAATCGGGACGCGATTCGCACAGATAATCCAAAACCAGCGCCAGCACGTGATTGGCGGAAACGAACGTTCCGTCTCTATCAATGAACCCAAACCGATCCGCATCGCCATCGGTCGCCACGCCAAGCGCCAGTTTTCGATCCAGAACCAATTGCCGCATCTCGGCAAGATTTCTTTCCGATGGTTCCGGGCTGTAACCGCCGAACAACACATCGCGGAAATCGTGAACTGTCTGCACTTCCGAACCATTGCGGCGCAAGACTTCGTCCAAGTATCCGCGCCCGGTTCCCCACAGCGGGTCATACGCCAGTTTCAATCCGGCTTTGGCAATCTTGTCAAAATCAATCTTGGTGGCCAGATCGGCCAGATAATCTTCCAGCGGATTGAACTCCGTGGCTTTTGCTCCCGTCGCTGTTTTGTCAATTCGCGCGGTTCCGGCTTGCAATTCGGCGATACGTTGTTCGACGGCTTTGGTCGTTTCCGGCAAAGCAGGCGCGCCATCCGCCGTCGAAAGTTTCATGCCGTTGTATTGCGGCGGATTGTGGCTGGCCGTGAAGTTGATTCCGCCCAGCGCCTTTTTCGTCCGAATCGCATAAGAAATCGCAGGCGTTGGGGTTTCGCGCGTCGTCAAATACGATTCAAACCCAAGCTCAGCCAGTTCCTGCGCGCAAACAGCCGCAAATCGTTCGCTCAAAAATCGAGTGTCATATCCAACGATGAAAGCGCCAGTCCCGCTTGTTTCCTTGACAACAGAAGCAATGGCGCGCGTCACCAGACGCACGTTTTCCATCGTGAACTCATCGGCGATAATCGCTCGCCATCCTGAAGTACCGAAAGTTATTCCCATCGTGTCCTCGACGTGGAAACTTCAATTCAAAAATATGTTTGCTTAAATTTTTGTGGCCTGTTACCGCACCACCGAATCCGGTTTGGCTACCGGGAAAACGTTACTTGAACCTTATTGCTTAATGCTTTGCTTAAGATGGCGCGGACGGTAACACGCACAGAAAAACCTGTAAAGCACTATTTTTCAGTAGTTTCACGCTTGAAACCTCATGAAGAATCTGGTTCTGTGGAAAACTGACCAATGCTTAAGCCTTGTTGTGGAAAAAACGTCTTGCGGTTGAATCAAGATTGAACACACTATCTTGGGCTTTGGTTGTTTTTCTGCCAGATATACAGAGATTCTTCTGAGAAAACCCATTGATTTTCCTGCTTTAGCAGATGATCGGCTTCTTTTGATTTTTCCGTCTCAAAAAAATTTCGCTTGCCTCACAGATGAAACAGGAATTCGTAAAAACCGCCATTCGTTTACCAATTCTCCCAACTGATTTACCATCCGCGCCGCATGCTTAACCCTCTCCCGAAAAGTCTTCAAGTTTATGGTTGGTTGGTTTTATGCGCCGTGGCCGGATTGGCGATGTTGTTTCTGTTTGACGACAGTTGCCAGATGGACGGCGGCCAGCATTATCTGTTCGCTCGCTGGGCGTGGACGCATCACGAATTGTTTGTCGGAGTCTGGTCGCGTCCCCTGTTCACGTTCGTGTATGCCTTTCCGGCGGCAATAGGATTTCAAGCTGCACGCGCGCTGACAATTCTGATCTGTCTGCTGATAGCCTGGCAGACTTGGCGATTAGCCGAAGATTTTAGATTAACCAGAGCGCCGTTAAGCATAGCCCTGCTGTTTTTACAGCCTTCGTTTTTTCTCTTTTGCGCCGACACGATGACCGAACCGATTTTCGCGCTGACGTTCGTCGTCGCTCTCAGGCTTCATCACAAAGGCAAGCTCGTCGCCGGAATGATCGTCGCCTCCTTGATGATTCTGGCCAGACCCGAAGGCTTTTTTCTTGGCGTATTGTGGGCGATTTGGGTGTTGCGTAGTTCGCAAATTCTAAACCCTAAATCCCTGGCTCAGGTTTTCTGGCTTGCCACCGGATCATTCCTGTGGTGGTTGGCAGCGTTTTTGCTGACGGGTGATGCGCTGTTCATCAAAAACAACTGGCCGACCAATTGGCCAGTGACCGGCACGATATACGGCGCGCACGGACTGCTTGCTTATCCCAGCCGCTTGCCTGAAATCACAGGATTGTTCCTGCTTCCCTGTTTTTTGTATGGATTGATTTGGTTGCTGAAACGGCGACAACTGACGACGCTGACGTCGTCGTTTCTGCTGTTGTTTGTGATGCACACAATTTTCCGAGCCTTTGGGTTATTGGGATCTGCTGGCTATCCGCGGTATCTGGTCGCCATTTCGCCCGCCATTGCCTTGATTACGCTGGTCGGTTGGAACCAGATGGCCAAGTGGTTCGCGCATGTTTCCAGACCGATCAGAATTGGCTGCGTAGCCGTACTGTTAATCGTATCGGCGTGGACGAATTTCGTTTATGCCGACGGAGCCGAATGGTCGCGGGACGCGCGCGCCATCAACGCAGCGTTCTCGTTTTGGCAGCAGCAACCAACGCAACCGCCCATCAGCCGCTTCATCTGGAGCAAACCTTACGCGGCGATTTTGTTTGACCGCGATCCCTGGGAAAACCCTGCTTTCACGCGGGACAAGGAAACAGACCTGAAAACGCTGCGCGAACTGCCTTCCGGTTCGTTGGTCGTCTGGGATGCGTTGGCTGGCCCAAAAGAGTTTCAGTTGCGCGCCGAAGATTTTCAGGCAGCAGGATTTTCGCTGCTGTATTCGCAATCCTTCCGGCTTGACGGTCATGTGCTCAATCGTTCGTGGTTCGGGTTTGGCGGAACGCGCCATCAAACAGTTTACATGTTGTACAAACCTTGATGGGCGTTCCGGTTTGGCCAGTCATTTCCCTTGCCGTTTCCACTTGCTGCGGTCTTCGCCTGCCCTGGTCAGTTTTTTCACGCGATTGCGTTCGACACGCTGCGCGAATTGATCCTGTCGCCGAGCCAGAAATTCCAGTTCGCGCTGCATCTTCAGATAGTTTTCCAAACGCTCGGCGGCGAGAGTGCCGTTTTCGATGGCGGCGCGAACTGCGCAACGTGGCTCCGCTTCGTGTTTGCAATCGCTGAAATGACAGCCAGCAGCGATTTCTTCTATATCCTCAAAAGTAGCTTCGATTCCTTCGTCGGCGTCCCACAGTTGCAGTTCGCGCATTCCGGGAGTGTCCAGCACCAGCGCGCCGTTCGGCATCAGAATCAATTCGCGGTGTCTGGTCGTGTGCAATCCCCTGTCATCGGATTCGCGGACCTCTTTGACCGCTTGACGCTCGAACCCTATCAGCCGATTGATAAGGGTGGATTTGCCAACGCCGGAAGAACCGATCAACGCGACAGTTTTTCCGGCAGCAAAGTAAGGCTCCAATTCGTCCAGCCCCTCGTCTTTGATGGCGCAAACGGCATGAATTGAAGCTCCCATCGAAACCTTGCTGACGTCATCCAACTTCCTGACCAGATCATCGCAAAGGTCGGTTTTGGTCAACAGCACAACCGGGCTGGCTCCGCTGTCCCAGGCGATGGCCAGATATCGCTCGATCCTTCGCAGATTGAAATCCTGATTCAACGACGTAACCAGAAAAATGGTGTCAATGTTCGCGCCGACGATTTGCTCTTCGGTTTTGGAACCTTTGGTTTTGCGCGCGAATTTGCTGCGACGCGGCAACACAGCGTGAATCGTCGCCTTGTTTTCCGATTCCAGCATGCGAAGCGCAACCCAGTCGCCGACCGCTGGAAGCTCTGCGCGACTGGCAGCCTCGTGTTTAAGTTTGCCGGTGATTTCAGCCAGCAACTCGCCTTTATCCGTCAAGACTCTGTAAAACTGGTTGTATTCCAACGCCACGCGCCCCGGCGTTAATCCCTCAGCCGCGAATTCATGAAAAGCGGCGTCAAAAAAATCGTTCCAGCCATAACGTTGCAATTGATTTCGATCAAAACTCATTTCGGTCGTCTCCTAAAAACTTGTCCGCGCCGCAAATCGAATGCGGCTGAAAGTCGAATCGTTTTATTTGTGGTGATTGGCTGTCAGTAAGGGGAGTTGTCGCATGTCGGTACACAACGACCGGTTCATCACTCTGGACGAAGCTTTTCAGCACAGGCGGACAACTCATTGTTTAGCGGACAATCATAGGCGGTTATTGGCTGCGATTGAATTTGAATCACGTTCCTTCGCAGCAAGGAAGCGGGATGCTAAACGCTGGTTGAGTCGAAAAGCAAACTGCTGAAGGATTGACAGGGGGGATTGTCATCAAGATACTGCGCGGCGATGAATCGCTCCCGATTTCAAATGAAAAGACCATACAACCCGGACAAACCGATTGCGCCAGAACTTGGGCCGCTCGAACGCGACGTGATGAAGTTTGTCTGGAACCGGTTCGAGCTTGGCAGCGAAGCCAGCGTGCGCGACGTGTATATGGCCTTCGACGAACGGCTGGCTTACACGACGCTGATGACCACACTGGATCGTCTGTACAAAAAAGGCCTGCTCGAACGTCGCAAAGATGGTCGCGCGTTTTATTATTCGCCCCGGCAGACCTCTCAGGAATTTTCGCGCAACACAGCTCGCAGATTGATTGACAAGCTGATCGGAAACAACGAACACGGTGTGGAGCCTGTGTTGGCCTGCATAGTGGACGCTGTCAGCGACCGCGACCGCGAACTTCTGGACGAACTGGATCGGCTGATTGACGAAAAACGCCGAACGTTGCCTGCCAAGGAGTGAAGTCAATGTACGAATTACTGGGAATCAGTCTGGCTTTGGCGGCGCTGTTGATTTGCAACGCGGTGGCGTCGTTGGCGACATCGGCATTTTGGCGACTCATAAGTCCCTGGGTCAGACACTGGCCGGCACAAATTCAAGCTCGGACAATTTTTGCGCTGAGAGTGATTCCGGTCTGTCTGGCAGTTATCTGCGTTGCGGCCTTGCTTGTGCCCGCATTTCTGGCGCACGAACCTCGTCCTTCCGAAGATGTCAGTTGGAAACTGGCTGTTCTCGCTCTGATTTCCTTTTCAGGATTGACGCTTGCCGTTTGGCGAATCGTGGCTGCCTGGATCACGACTCGCAAACTGGTCGCCAACTGGCTGCGCAATTCCGAACCAATCAAATTGCCGCAAACGCCAATTCCGGCATTCTGTCTGAAACACCCCTTTCCCATCATCGCCGTCGTTGGCGCGCTTCGCCCACGATTGTTCATTGCCGATCACCTGATGGCGTCGCTGACGCCTGAAGAACTTTCCGTGGCGATTGCTCATGAATGCGGCCATCTGGTTGCGCGCGACAACCTGAAACGAGTGCTGTTGAGAATGTGCCGCGATCTGTTGATGCTTGCGCCTTTCGGAAGGACGTTGGATCGGGATTGGATAGCCGCTTCTGAAGTCTCCGCGGACGATTTTGCCGCTCGTCACGGCAGCGAAGAAGCGCTCGATCTGGCTTCCGCGCTGGTCAAAATTGCCCGCTTGATTCCGGCAGGACAACGTCCTGGCCTGCCAGTCGGCGTGTCGCTGGTTGGCGAAGATTCCGGTAGCATCAGAGACCGCGTCAACAGATTGGCGAGCAAGGCCAATTCCTCAGCGCCTGAAATCGTCTCGGTCAAAACAACTCTGGTTGCCACTTCGCTCTGGTTGCCATTCGGCGCATTTCTGACAGCCTCTTTGGTGATTGCCACTGATGCCGATCTGCTTTTCCCCATACACCTTTTGATTGAAGTCTTTGTTTCGGCGCTTCAGTAAATTCATCTACGAACTCTGGTAGTACTTCACTTCTCTGACTAACATCCCGCTTCAAACCACCAACTTCACTGGCATTCATACCAAAACATCAAGGACACGTTTTCGATGCGATCATTCCTGAAAAACCGTCTGGCGCTTGGGCTGGCCTGTTTCATTCTCTCGACTATGGCTGTTTTGCTGGAGATTCACCCAGTCAAAGCTGAAACCGATTACGAGTTGACCGGCGTTGTCAAAGACGATTCGGATAAACCCATTCCCGAAGCTTCGGTCAGATTGTTGGATCCACGTCAATTGGTGATCTCGTCGGTTGGCACTGACGAACAGGGACAATTCAAATTGACAGGCATTCCCGCCGGAACCTATGAACTGCTGGTCAGCAGCAAGGGGTTTGAACCTCGCCGCCGCGCAATTTTGTTGCCGCGCGATGCCACCGCGACGCTGGAAATCAAACTCGGCCTGGCTTTGCTGATAGCCGAAGTGACAGTGACGGCGGAAACAGGCTCGGTGCAGGACAAGGATCAAGTTGCGCAACAGGTCAACGTCATCACAGAAGACAACATCGCCGAACGCGCCACCGCAGTGCTGGCGCAGGTGGCCGACGAAGAAGTCGGACTGGCCATGCAGCGAACCAGCCCGACCATCGGCGCGGTGCTGGTGCGCGGATTGACCGAAGTCGGCGTTTTCGTTGACGGCGTGCGTTACACCAATTCCACGCAGCGCGGCGGCATCAATACTTTTTTCAACCTCAACGATCCCTCCAACCTGCGTTCGGTCGAGGTGCTGCGCGGGCCGAATACAGCGCAATACGGTTCGGATTCGCTTGGCGGAACGGCGCAACTGCTGACGCGCCAACCGCAATTCGGTTTTGCAAAACCGGAAACACACGGCGAATTCAACACCTACTTCACCAGCGCCGATCTTTCCTTCGGCAGCAACGCACTTTTGACTTACGGCACGGAACGCTTCGGCGTGCTGACCAATTTGGTTGGCCGCCGCGTCAATACTTTGCGGCCAGGCGGCGGCATTGACAGCCATTCGTCCATTACGCGCTTTCTGGGTTTGCCTTCGGACATTCTGGGCACGCGGTTGACCGACACGGCCTTCACGCAGTTCGGCGGTTCGTTCAAGCTGGTTTATGCGCCGACCAATGATCAGCAGTTCAGTCTGAATTACCAACGCAGCCAGCAGGACGGCGGCAAACGTTACGATCAAACGCTGGGCGGAGACGGCAATTTGAAAGCCGACCTGCGCAATCTGATGCTCGATTTCTTTTATGCCCGTTACAGCAAACAGGGAGTTGGATTTTTCGACAACTTCACCACCACGGTTTCCTACAACAGCCAACGCGAAGAGCGCGTCAATCAAGGCGGAAACGGCAACCCGTCGGCGGCCATCACACACGACAAGGAACGCACCAGCAGTTATGGCTACAGTTTTTCGCTGGATAAACAAGCCTGGGATCGCAACAGTTTTTTGTTCGGCGGAGATATTTACTACGACAAGGTGAATGCGCCGTCGTTTTCCGTTGACCCGATGACCAATGCCGTGACGCTGGTTCGTCCGCGCGTCCCGAACGGTTCGCGTTACATTCTGGCAGGGCTTTTCGTGCAAGACGGGCACGAATTGATTCGCAAACATCTGCGCGTCACAGGCGCGTTGCGTTACAACGTAGGTTCTTATCGCGCGCGCGCCGAAGACGCTCCTCGCGTCAATGGCCAGCCGTTGTTTCCGAATGATTCGCTGCGCGTCGGAGATTTTTCAGGTCGCCTCGGCGTGGTCGGAACGCTGGTCGAAGGATTCAATCTAGCCTTCAATTTCAGCCGAGGTTTCCGCGCGCCTAATATCACTGCGCTCGGTTCAACCGGGCTGGTCGGCGTTGGTTATCAGGTGGCCACCAGCGACGTGCTTGGCTTGAACGCGACGCTGGGCACGACCGCCGATGATCGCGCAGTTTCGAGCGGCGTGGCGGTCGAACCGCTGAAATCGGAAACCAGCAATAATTACGAATTCAGCTTGCGCTATCGCAACAGCCGGATTGATACAGACCTGACGGGGTTCATCATTGATTACGAAAACACCGTAGTCCGGCAAACGCTGATTTTGCCGCAGGGCGCTGTCGGCAGGGAGTTGGGCAGTCAAATCATCGAACGGCAGAATGCCAATGGCGCGGTGTTCGTCCCGCTGTCGAGCGCGCCCGTGCTGGTGCAGGCCAATTTCGGCGGCACACGCCTGCACGGCGTCGAATACACGCTCAATGTGAGGTTGACGAATTCCTGGTCGTTCGGCGGCAACTACAGTTTTGTTTATGCCGAAGACCGCGCGACCGGCGCTCCGCCAAATCTGGGCGGCGGCGGCATCCCGCCGCAAATGGGTTTTCTGCGTTTGCGCTATCAACCAGCGCGGTCGAATTACTGGATTGAAGCTTACACGAATCTGGCCGGGCGGCAGGATCGGCTTTCCACTTTGGATTTGGCAGATCGCCGAACTGGCGCGACTCGTTCCCGCGCGAACATCCAGAACTATTTCCGACGCGGAGCCTGCGTGCGCGGCATCACCACGCCGGGCACGAACGGCCAATGCAACAGCGCCGGAGGAACGCTGATCGCCACAGGCGAAACTCTGGCTCAGGTTCAAAATCGTCTGCTTGGGACAGCGGATTCCGCGCCGTTGTTTTCGGCAATTCCCGGTTATGGTTTGGTCAATCTGCGCGGCGGCATTCGTTTCGACGAACATTCGCAACTGGGCGTGGATTTCGAGAACATCGCCGATAAAAGCCATCGTCTGCCCGGCTGGGGCATTGACGGACCCGGTCGCAGCGTGACGATTCGTTATCGTTATCAATTTTGAAATGGAAAAAGAGCGCAGGTTGCCCAAAAACCTGCGCTCTTTGACGGTGATCGAGAGCGAATCTGTATGCTCTCTCTGGCTGAGACAAAAAATCTGGCTGAAACCCCTTTGGGCTGAGAACTCGGTAAAGAACTCAGTTGTAATACTGGTTGGCAATCAGCTTGGCGACATCCTTGATCGCGTCCACCGCGGCGTTGATCGTGGCGTCCGAAGCCGTGTCGAAGTCATCAGGATCGTCCGAAATGTCGTCCATAAAGATCGCCACCAGAACTTCCTGCCCGTCCGGGAATTGGAATCGGCCTGCGTCGGCGCGAACGTAACGCGGCGCTCCGGTCAGGCTTCCGCCCTTGTTCCAGACGCTGATCGCCGGATTGAACATCGGGCCAACCGTCGAAGCGATGTAGCTCTTTTCATTGACGCCGTTGTTGTTGCTGTCCATCTTCAGCGTGTTCCAGAACCGCGTTTCCGATATGTTGCTCAGCACATTGTCCTGCAGGACTTTTTTGAGCAGCGTAACCATTTCGCGCGGCGTGGATTTGTTTTCCCAACCTTCCGAACGATCTGCGCCTGCGCTGCTGTTGCCGTGCATGCTCGGAGCGCCAGTGCCGGTCATATACCGATGAATGCGCGTGACATCCAATCCCAACTGATCCAACCGGGTGTTGATCGTCGCCGCTCCCAACCGCTCGATCAGCCGGTTGGTCGCCCAGTTGTTGCTGCTGCGAATCATGAATTCCGCCATCTGCTTGACCGTGTAATTGGTGTTCGGTTGCAACCAGTCGCCCTGATTGGTTCCGAACTGCGCGCCGGAATTCATCACCGAAAACCACGAATCGTTGCCCAGATCAATTTCGCGCAACAGCGCATACAAGACACCAATCTTGCTGGTGCTGGCGATGGCGAATTCCTGATCGGCGTGAACCATCACCTGTTGCCCGGTCGTCACGTTGATGACCGCCGCGCCGCCGCGCGCTTTGGCTGAATCAATTTCCTTGCGGATTTTCAAACTCAGCGAAGAGTTGTTGTTGACCTGCGGCACGCCGTCGAAAAACCAGATGCCGCCGTAACGAATCCCGCTGGGAGTTTCCGCCGCATAGAAGTTGTCAATGTTGAATCCGGCAGCCCAATAGTTGTTGTAATACCGCTGGAATTTCCGCCAATCGCGGTTGGTGCGAATCGCCCACGCCGAATTCACGTGTTTCCAGATGCCGGAGTAATAGACTTCGCCGTTGACGGTATGCGCGTCCAAATGCACCGGCAGATAATCGTTTTGCTTGTAATCGTTCAGATGATTGTCGTATTGCTGCCGAGTCATCTTGTTGTGCATGTAATAACCGGTTCCCGGCTGGTGATACCAAATCGAAACATAACGCGATTCGTCGTTCGATTCGTACGCTTCAACGCGATGCGGAACCCATCCTCGACTGCCAACCGTATCCACCAGAGTTTGCATGCCCTGTCGTGTCGTATGGCGATACAGCAACCATCCCACTCCGTTTGTGTTCTTGTGGTAAATCACGGCATACCGAATGCCGCTCGGCGTGTCGTATCCGCTGACATCCACCGGATAAAATCCCTGCGCTTTCATCGTCAGATAAATCTGGTCGAATTCAGCCAGCGTTTTGCCGAAATACCCGTACCACGCTTTGTTGCCGGTGTTCTGCATCCAGCGTGTGAAATATCGTGTTGAATTGCCGACCTTGTAACCGGTCAGGCGAACCGGCAGATAACCGTTCCTGCCGTGTCCGTCAAAAAATTCATTCTGCAAAGCCGTCGGCGTAACGCCGAATCGAACGATGCCTTCCGCTTCGGCAAACGCCATCGCTGGCAACAACAAACTGAACAGAACTGCTATGAATAAACCCTTGGTTTTACGAATAATCATTTTTTTGCCCTCCTTATTGGCTGCTTGAATCTTTTTTCAAATCTTGAGACCGCTTCCCGTTTCGACGGGCGCACTGTAATCGGGAAGTCTTCTGCTCGCTGCGAAAGCGGTCACAGACAAGGTGTAAGCTGAGTCACAGGAGTTGCGGATTATGGATTATGGATGGTGGATGGTGGATTCCAGCAGACAAAGAATTTCACAATTTAGCGGGACTGGAAAAGGCAAATCCGCAATCCACAATCCGCAATCAACAGCGTTTGGCCAACGCCTGCGAATTGTGGATGGTGATGTGATATTGGCGATCAACTGAAAGGTAGCCGCGTTCTTTGTAGGCGACGATGATTTTGTTGATGTGTTCGCGCGAAGCTCCGATCAGGGCGGCAATGTCGCCTTGCGTCAGGCGAATGGGAATGTGGGTGTCTCCGTTGGGCTGAGGCTGACCATATCGTTCGGCAAAGGACATCAATTGGCGCGCAACGCGATTTTCGACTTCCAATCGCGCCAGCGAGCGAATCTGGTCGTCAGCCATTCGCAGTCGCGCCGACAGAATGCAGGCCAGGTTGTAAGCCAGACGCGGCATCGTCAGCAGACAGCGATGAAACAAAGCGCGATCAATCCACAACGCTTCGGTTTTTTCCAACGTCATGACGCTCGCCGAACGCATCGGCTGATCCAGCGCGCTCATTTCGCCGACGATTTCTCCTGGGCCGAGAATGGTCAGGATGACTTCCGATCCGTCTTCGGATTCGGTGCATACCTTGACCGTGCCAGTCTGAATCAAATACACGACTTCGCCCGCCTGTTCCGCCGTCATCATCGTTGCGCCGGAAGCGAAGGTCTTGTGATGCAGCAACGGAATCAGTTCCTGCAACTGCGCAACGGGCAATTCACGAAACAAGACCACACCGGCGAATTCGTTGGGATTGGTTTCATTCATCCTGGTGGCGGATTTTCATTTACTGCGAGCCAATTTGCCAGTCGGGCTGAGTTGACCCGAGATTTCGGCGTCTGTTGCGGCTCGCCACAACCTGACAGTGCCGTCGTAACTTCCCGAAGCCAGCAAGCGCCCATCCGCCGAAAACGCCAGCGACCAGACTTCCTTTTGATGACCGTTCAGGCTGAGTAGTTCCAAGCCTCGATTCACGTCCAAAATCTTGATGAGGTTGTCTCTGCCAGCAGTCACCAAACGTTTGCCGTCTGGCGAAAACCGAGCGGCCATTACTGCATTTGCATGCCCTTGAAAAGTCTTGAGCAGTTTCCCTGTAGCGACCTCCCACAACTGCGTACTGCGATCTGCGCTCGCCGAAGCCAGCAGCTTGCCGTCCGGCGAAAAGGCTACATAATTCACTGTGCCTGTGTGCTCGCTAAGCGTATTGAGCAATTGGCTGGTTGCCAGATCCCACAGCATGACGGTTTTATCCGAGCTTGCCGACGCAAGCGTTTTGCCGTCCGGTGAAAAAGCAACTGACCAGACGATGTCGGTGTGCTTTTGCAGCACGGTGAGTTGTCGCCACTTCACCGTATCAAACAATCTGACGGTGTGATCGGCACTTCCGACAGCCAATGTCTTGCCATCCGGCGAAAACGCCAACGCGTGAACGCGACCCAATCCGGTTAGCGTGAGGATTTCTTTGCGGCTGGCAATGTCCCAAACCGTTACTGTCTGCTTCGAACTGGCCGAAACGAGTTTCATTCCATCAGGAGAAAAGGCCAGGGAGCCGTCACCTCCGACAAATTCCGCAATTTGATCGCTTGTCGCAGCATCCCATAATTTGATGGAATTTCGTTTGTAGCCTGTTGCCAACAATTTGCTGTCTGGCGAAATTGCCACTGACCAAGCGTCCTTCAAAATGTCTTTGCTGGCTTTCAATTGCTGCTGTGTGGCGATATCCCAAAGACTGATTGAGCCGTCAATGCTGGCCACCGCCAGGTTGGTGCCATTCGGAGAGAACGCAACTGAACTGGCATTCTCGGTAAATTTAGTCAGTTCACCGACCAACAGACCTGATTCCGCATTCCAGAGCTTGACCGTTCTGCCCCCGGCGCTGGCAATCAAATTCCTGGCCAGCCGATTGCCCGCTGGTGAAAAAGACAAAGAGGTGATGTTTTCGGCGTGAGCATCCCAAGACTGCGCTTCTGTTCGAGTCGCCAATTCCCATAGGCTCACGCGTCCTCCCCAACCACCAATTGCCAGCAATTTTCCATCTGGCGAAAAAGCCACGCAATTCACCAGACGTGGATAAGGCAGGGAGAACAAAAGTTCGCGGCGGAACCAATCCCAAACCTTGACCGTTTCGTCGTAACTTCCCGAAGCCAGCGTTTTGCCGTCCGGCGAAAAAGCTACGGATTTAACTCGCTTGCTGTGATCTCTGAACACAGCAAGTTCCTGTCCGAAGGCAACGCTCCAGACTCTGACCGTACCATCGAAATTGCCAGATGCAAGGGTTTGGCCGTCCGGCGAAAAGGCCAGTGAAAGAATCATTCCCGACTGATTCTGACGAAGAAACTTTTGGCCACCAGTCAGTGTGTTCAAAAGCTTGATCACGCCGTTTTGATCTGCTGCCGCCAACCATAGACCGTCTGGTGAATAAACCGCCGTATAAGCCTGGCCAAAATCACCGTTTGGCAGCCTGAGTTCCCGACCTGTTTCGGCGTCTAAAATTTTGACTGCCTGTCGGCGACCACTCGTCACCAATCGCTTTCCATCCGGCGAATAGGCTACAGACAAAGCTCCGCGCGTTGTGGCTGGCTGGGCGAACGTCGTTCCGCAACAAAGTCGCCACAAGTGATGCCACTCAAAACCCCGCATCGCCGCATAATCGGTAGTCGGCGCATAGTTCATCAGCAGTTCGCGCACACGCCCGAAATTGTTTTCCGCCAGAGCCTGCTGCGCCAGATTCATCCGCGACGCATACAACAACCAACGATTGTCCTCTTCTTGTTCCAACGCGCGATTACGTTGTTCTTCGGCTTCGGCCTGCTTTTGTTCAGCCAGAGTTTTCTGCTCCAGCGCCAGTTGACGCTGCAAACCGGCTTCGATTTGCTGAGCTTCCGCATTGGCTCGTTGCTGGCGAGCATCAGCCAGCGCAGCTTCGGCACGTCGAGTTTCTTCTTTGGCCAAGTTGCGTTGTTGCAGCGCGAGGAACACTAACCAGGCCATTGCGGCCACAATGACCGCCGCCACTGCTGTGGCGCGCACCAATCCTCGGCGAAAGGCTGCACGCTGTCGCCGCTGTTCGGCGTCCGGCATGTTCGCGTTGATCCATTCGCGGTTGAAGACTTTTGAGTAAATCCGATTGCGCGAACGCAACCGCCCGGCTTCGACTTTGGCGATGCCCGACAATCGCAGCGCGCTGCCCAACGGATCGGCTTCATCGTCGAACACTCGTTTCCCGCGCAACACTTGTTCGTACTTGTGCAACAACGCTGGCAAATCCACTTCGCTGTGCAGCATTCGCTCACGGACAAACAGCAGATTGTCATCTCGCTCTTGCGCACGCAGCGAAAAGAACAGGTCTTCGCACAAACGATCTACGGATTTCGGATTGCGGATTTCGGATTGCGGAGTGGCCAGAGCCTGGCAAAGGCGCTGCGTTAGATATGGATGGCCGTTCGTCCAGTAATGAATTCGTTTGAGCAATCTGGTGGAGTTTTCTTCGGCGGGCAAGCCCGGAGCAAACTGCGCGGTTTCGGCTTCGGTGAAATCGTGAAGCTCGATTCGCTGGCCGACATTGAACGGCGTCGTTCGCGCATCGCGGATCAAATCCGAAGGCGAAGCCACGCCGAGCAAACAAAATGTCAGCCGTTGAATCTCTTCGTCTTCGGTGCGACGGTTGTAAAACTCGCGAATGGCGGCGAAGAATTCATCGGTCGAAAACGGCAGGCTCAAAACCGCGTCAATTTCATCAATGAAAACGACCACCGGGCCGGGGTAATGCGGCAAAACGACTTCACGAATGGCGCGCATCCAACGCTGCATGGCGCCGAGTTCTTTGCTGGATCGCCAGAATTCGATCAACTCCTCTTCCAACTCCAACTGCACGCCCATCTGTTCCAACAAACCGCGATACCATTGTTCGGCGTTGAGGTTTTGGCCAATGGCAGTCAGATCGAGAATGACCACGCCGCAACCTTCTTCGCGCAGTTGCGCTGCTGCGCGCACCGTCAAGCTGGATTTGCCCATCTGCCGCGAAGTCAGCACATAACAAAACCTGCCTTGCCTCAACCCGGCCAACAGTTCTTCGTCTGACTGCCGCACGACGTAACAAGCCGCATCGCGCCGGAGTGTTCCGCCGGTGACAAAAAATTCTGTTGCCAGACTGCTCATAACGAAGTTCCAAAGTAAATGAGAAATTACTCGCGCCTTCACCCACCGGTATCTTCACAAGTCACCGCTCTCCCGCTCCGTAGGAGCGCAATGTTTATAGAACAGGATTGTGTTTATTTCCCTAGCTCCGTAGGAGCGACATCCGGCGCGTACAGATGCCGCTCCTACGGAGCTTGGGATCAGGCGCACTCTATCTATAAACATTGCGCTCCTACGGAGCTTCGGATCAGGTGCAAACTTTCTTGGCGCTTATAGCAGGTGTTGTTTCAGGTAGTTTGAGTACAACAGGCAACGAGGCCTTGCCGATTGCGCCGAATTGCCGACGACCACGCCTGCGCTGCGCAGCCGGTAAAAACTTTCCGCCGACGGGCACGGCTGGCCTTCGATCACATCGCGCACAACACCGCGAAGTTCCGCATCCTGATTGAGCGAAAACAACAACCGGCGCAGATGATCTCCGAACGGCCCTTCGTCGCGGTCGGATTTGGATTTCAATTCGTCAAAGCTCGCGCCGCGCGCCGCCAATTCGTGCAATCCACAACGAACCAGATACGGATGGCCGCCGACCAATTGGAAAAACTCGTAGAGTTCTGTTTCGCTCAATGGCGAACCGTAACGCCGATCGAGTTCGGCGACTTGCTCGCGCGTGAAATCTTCCAGCGTCAACCGCGTGCCGACGTTGAATGGCGATTGATGCACGTCCGTGATGAACAGATGCGCTTCGGTGGCGTAGGCCATCGCCAGCGTCAACTGCGTCCAGGGGGCAGCCGGGTCCAGCGAACGCGCGTTGTGCCACGACCTGAACAACCCGAAAACTTCGCTGCCGAACGGACAAGTAAAAAGCCGATCAACTTCATCCAGCCCCCAAACCAGCGGCGGATGGTTGTTCCCCAACACTTCGCGCCGCACATAGCGCGAAAAGTTCATGCTCGGCCCCAATTCCTCGTCCCAACTTTGGTCCGGCAACACCGCCAACTCCAATTGATCGGCCAGCGATTTCGCCAGCATTCGCAGCAAGGATTCCGCCGAATTTAGGTGCGAAGCGTTGAACATCTGAAAATCGGCCAGGGCGACTCGCGCTCCGGCTTCGCGCGCTTGTTGCAGGCTGCGCGCCAGCAAGGAAGTTTTGCCGACCTGCCGCGCGCCTTTGACCAGCACAATGCTGTCGCGCCTCGTGACAGCCGTTCGGAATTCGCTGTCGGTATTGCGTTCAATGTAAAACCGCGAATCCAACGGAACCGCTCCGCCAACCGGTTCAAATCGCACAGCCGATTCTGCCGAAGGATCAGGAAGCCGAATCAAATGGTTACTGCTGTTGCCAGACACGGCGCGCACTTCGGCGACGAAGCTGTAACCGCGCCCCGGAACCGTAACAATGAAATTGTGATCTTCTGGTGTTTCGCCCAACGCCCGCCGCAAGGCAAAGATGTGAACGCTGAGATTGCCTTCTTCGACCAGGCTGTCCGGCCAAACCTGCTTCATCAAATCGTCTTTACTCAACACCTGACCGCTGCGTTCGACCAGCGCCAGTAGCAGATCGAGATCCTTCGACTTGAGCGGCACGATCTCGCCATCGCGCGACAACAATCGTTTACCGGCGTCCAACCGATAATGGCCAAAGTCATAAAGTTGGGGGGATGACTGGTTCATAACGGCAATAAGAAAAAACAAGAAACATTAAGCGGGCGGCTAAAGAGAATTAAGCGCCATTCCGGCTAAAGTTCCGATGGATCAGGTTGGCTTCAATTGCTGAGCGGCCTGATTCAAAAGCCCTGCTCGCTTGGCAGGCTTTCAATCTGTCGTAATTTGCGTTGCGCGGATTCTAAGCCCGGCTGCGCGATCAGGGCAATTGAAAATTGCGGCGTCCTCAATGATCCGCCCAGCCAATGAGTGACGACTGCCCAATTCAATGGAGAACCAATATGAAACGACACAGCCCGTTTTCAGCCGCGTTATTGACTGCCGCCAAATTGAGCTTCCTGCTAATTCTGATCGGGACAGCATCATTGAGCGGCTTGCCGACAACTTCCATCAAACCAGCTCAGGGAATGGAGCAAACGCTTTCGATGCCTGAGCAAGTCGAATTCGCCAATGCAACGCAAACAGAACGATGTGCTAGTTGCCCCCCAATCACTACTGTTGGAACCGGTCTCCAGCTTTTTCCGACCGGCAAGAAACTCAAAGTCACCATCTTGAGTTCCGATTCAGCCTTGACCAGCAACATTTACGTGCGTCCCTGTCCGACCTGTCCACCGATTTTCCTTGGGACCAACCGCCAAACCGGCAATATGACTTGCTTGGATACCGCCACGTTTCCGGCAGGGACGGAATATGTGTTTGAGATCGAAACGGAAACCGGAAACAGATTTCAGACTGGACCGGGTTCACGCAATTCGGATGGATTGGATCACGCCGTCATCCAATGCCAGTTGGCTAATCCCATTATTGAATTCGAAGATTTGCCCGGACTCGGCAGCGACCGCGACTTCAATGATGTCAGGTTGGAAATTTCGTGCTGCGATGACAAGTGTGATTTTCCGCTGTTCTATTCGCCGGATTATTTTCTGAATCCTCTGCATCGTATGCCCGGTGGAGCAGTTTTTATCGGTGGGGTGAACTACAACGCGCCGGTTTCCACTCGCAACACCAATGCGATTCGGTTTGCGCTGGAAGGCGGTGGTCTGTTCGGAACGAATCCCTTGCAACAACTCAACCGGGAATACGTTGCCGCTCAGTTAAGCCTTGCTATGGCAGGAGGAGACGGCTCTCCGTCAGCTTACAATTCGCTCTGGTCGCAGCTGCGCTGTCTGGGGCCGATTGGGCCAGTCGTCTTGGGCAATGGCTTCCGATTCGATTCCAATTCGATGCTGAAAGACCTGTTCCTGCAAACGCGGTTGGCGATTCTGGAAAATCGCACTGCGGATTACGGCATATTGGCAGACTTCTTCAATGACCTTCATTGCAACAATCCTTTCCCGAGAGCCGACGGAGGAATCTGTCTGCTGCCCATTGCATACCCTGATTTGTTGCCGCTGCAAACCAGAGCTGGATATTGTGACCGAACAGGCAATCAGCTCACCGTGACAGTTCAGAACGCTTCAAGTGTTCCTGCAGCCTGCTCTGTCGTCAAAGTCGAGTTTTTTAACCCTTATAGGGTGGAAGTAATAGACGTTCCGACAGTGCCTGCGTTCGGTTCGACATCGGTAACCATAGATATTCCCTCTGGCTGCTTTTCTCCCGACTGCACCTTCCGAATCACAGTAAACTCCAAGGGCTGTGGGGGTAGCCCTAGAATTATCGAATCGCGCCGATCCAATAACACCGTGTCTGGAATTTGCATCGGGTGAGTTAAAGATAGGTGTAATTATTTGATTGAGAGCCGAGTGACTTATCCATAAAAGTCACTCGGCTTTGCCTTTCTTCCGGCATTTGCAACCTCACCAGCACTGTGACGACCAAAGAATCGCCACATTCTTCATGGCGGTTCGCTGCTCTTTCGGATATTGTTTGCGCGTTGCAGAAAGGGATTTACGTTCTTTTGCTTACAGATACGGTATCCGTATGAGCCCCGAACAATGGAAAAAAATTGATGAATTGCTCGATGCCGCGCTGGATTTGCCACCGGGACGGCACGCCGCCTACCTCGACGAGGTTTGTGCGGGCGACGCAGAGCTTCGCCGCGAACTGGCGTCGTTGCTGGCCGCGCACGAAAAAGCAGGCAGCTTTATCGAAACCACTCCTGCCGAAGGCATCTCAACAGTATTTTCCGAACGAGGCCTTGACCAGAATCAAACGCTGGTCGGCCAAACGCTCGGCCATTACGAACTGGTCGCGCTGATTGGTTCGGGCGGAATGGGCGAAGTTTACAAAGCGCGCGACTCGCGGCTGGATCGCCATGTCGCCGTCAAGGTTCTGCCCCAGCATCTGTCGGCGCATCCCGATGCCATGACGCGATTCGAACGCGAAGCCAAAGCCGTAGCGGCGTTGTCGCATCCGAACATTCTGGCGATTCATGATTTCGGCCACGAAGGCGGCACAGCCTATCTGGTGATGGAATTACTGGAAGGCGAATCGCTGCGACAGCGGATGGCGCATTCCACTCTGAACTGGCGCGAGGCGGTAAAAATCTGCGCTTCGGTTGCTGAAGGTCTGGCCGCCGCTCACGCCAAAGGAATCATTCACCGCGACATCAAACCGGAAAACGTCTTTTTGACCACCGACGGACTGGTCAAGATTCTGGATTTCGGAATTGCCCGCGTCAAAAAAGCCGTCGTCAGCAATGCCGAGACGCTGATTTCGCAAGGTCTGAACGAAACCAAACCCGGCACATTGATGGGAACCATCGGGTATATGTCGCCCGAACAGGTGCGCGGCGAAAGAGCCGACGCTCCGAGCGATATTTTTTCGCTGGGGTGCGTCATGCTGGAAATGTTGACCGGCCAACGCCCGTTCGCGCGCAAAAGCAATGCGGAAACGATGGCGGCGATTTTGCGCGACGATCCGCCTTCGCTGGAAGCGACCGATCTGCCGCCGGAACTGGATCGAATACTGTTTCGCTGTTTGGAAAAAGCTCCCGAAGAGCGATTTCAGTCGGCGCGCGACCTGGCCTTCGATCTGCGCTCTATGCTGACCAGTTCGTCAGGAACTTATCGCGCAGTCAGCGGAGCGATGCCTGCGGTGAGAGTCACAGCGTCTGAAGCGAAAAGCGCAAACCGGTTGCTGCTTGCCGTGATTCCGGCGGCGTTGTTGATCGCCGGACTGATTGGCTGGTTGATGTTTCGCAAACCATCCGTGCCTGTGAATACCGTCGCCATTTTGCCGTTTGAAAACGCCGACAGCGACCCGACGATCAATCACCTGTGCGAAGGCATACCGGAAAACATCACCATCGCCTTGTCCGAAGTCCCGCAAATTCGCGTTATGGGTTGGAGCACGGTGAAATACAAAACGCAGATTCAGAAAGAAGCCAATCCGCAAAAAATCGGCAGGGATTTGAATGTCTATGCCGTCGTGCTCGGCAAAATCCGTCAAACAGGCGATCACCTGTCCATCACCGTCGAAATGATCAACGTCAGCGACGGCAGACAGCTTTGGGGAAATCGGTTTGAAATCGGTCTGGACGAAGCCCGAAAGGTGCAATCGGAAATCGCGGGCAATGTGTCGGAAAATCTGCAAGTCAAACTTTCCGGCGAACAACAACGCCAACTTTCAGCGCGCTACAACACAGACGCCGAAACTTACCAGGCTTATTTGAAAGGCCGCTACCACCTGAACGAACGCGCCAGCAACTGGGAAGACAACCTGAAAAAGGCGATTGAATATTTCCAGAAAGCCACCGAAAGCGATCCGAAATTTGCGCTGGCCTATGCCGGGCTGGCCGACGCTTACGTGCTGCTCGAAGAAGATTCGACCAACACCATCGCCGCAGCCAACAAGGCGCTGCAACTCAATCCGCGACTGGCCGAGCCTAAAGCCGCCATCGCCTTTGCCCGCGCTCAATTCGACTGGCAATGGCAAGAAGCCGAAAGCGGATTTCTGGAAGCCATCGCTCAACAACCGCGATACGCCACGGCGCATCACTGGTACGCGGAGTTTCTGGCGACACAAGGACGATTCGACGAAGCGTTGAGGGAAATCAAACTGGCTGCCGACATCGAACCGCTTTCGATGCCTGTTTCTGTGGACTGGGGTTATTACCTGTTTTTCGCTCGCCGATTCGACGAAGCCATCGCCCAATTTCGCAAAACGCTGCGATTCGATCCCAACAATTCCAACGCTCTGACGTTTATGAGCGCGACTTACGAAGCGATGGGCGATCACAAACTGGCAGTCAATGCATATCTGGAATTTTTGCGAGTCCGGAACAGGACGCCTGAAGAAATCGAAACATTCAAAATCACATTCGACCAAAAGGGAATGACGGCGTATTGGCGAATGAAACTCGGACGGCTGCAATCTGCCGTCAGCAAGGGCGATCCGGCAGCCGCGCTTCGAGCCGCCTATCTGCATTCATCGCTAGGCGAAAAGGATCAGGCCATTGCCCTGCTGGAAACGGCTTATCAAAAACGCTTTTACGCGCTCTGGTATATGAAAGTTGATCCGCGCTACGACAATCTGCGCAACGACCCGCGCTTTGCCGATTTGCTGAAGCGAGTCGGGTTTTAGCCAGCTCACAGCATCCACAATTCAGGCCGCAATGTTTGTTTGATCTTGTGCAGCAAAATTCGCCCGATCATTTGCCGGTCGAAATCAATTCGGGCAAAGGCTGTCATTCCCGGACGCAACAAGGCTTCATTATTTTCAATCGTCAGTTCGACGCGATAAACCGTCTGGCCGCTGGCGTCGGTTTCGCTTTCGCCGCCGATTTTTGTCACCGTGCCGCGAAAGGTTTGATCGGGAAACGCGCGCGCTTTCAATCGAACCGAATGCCCAATGCGAATGTCGCCGATTTCGCGTTCGGGAACCTGTATCCGAACCAGCAACTGAAGCGTGTCGGCGACGCGACAAATCTCAGCGCCCTTTTGGAAGAATTGTCCGGTCAATCGCGGTAATTCTTCGCCAAAGACCACTCCGGCTCGTCCTGTCGTCAAATCGAACTGGCCGCGTTTGCGCAACAGCAAATCGCGGCGCGATTCCAACGAAGCGATCAATTCGCGCAATCCGCGCAATTCCCCACTGAGTTTCGCCATGGTCAAACGTTCCGTACCGGCATCGGTTTCGGCCAGTTGAACTTCTGTCGCCGTGGCGGTGTGCAATCGGCGATGTTCGACCAGGGCGGCGTTCAATCGTTGCCGCGCAGCATCCAGCGAACCGGCCAACGTCGCCGCGCGCGCTTCCTGAGCATCCATTTCGCTGCGCGGAATCAATCCTTGCGCGTGCAATTGTCGCAACCGGTCACGCTGTTTGATGGCTTCTTCCCAAAGCGCGCGTTGCGCATCGGCTTCGGATTGCAAAGCGGCCAGCGCAGCCGGATACGCTTGCGGCGTTTCGTCCGTAGAGTTGGAAATCTTGATCGAACGCGGCGCGTTCGTTTGTCTGGTTGAAGCGCCAGGCTCGACCGATTGTCGCGCGCGAATCTGCCGCTGTTCGGCGTCCAGTTCAGCAAACACTGTTTGTCGTTGCTGCAAGGTCACTCCGGCACGCAAAGCCGTTTCTCCGCGCACGCGCAATTCGCCCAGCAAACGTTCATAATCCGCCTGCGCGCGAACCAGTTCGGTTTGCACCTGGGCAATTTGCTCTTCGACATCCAGATTGCCCAATCGGCCAACAACAGCGCCAGCCGCCAATTGATCGCCGGGTTTGACCGACAACTGGACGAGTGTCGCGGCTTCCGGCGCGCGTATGATCGTTTCGCGGTCGGGCAACGCCACCAACTGGCCGTAATTCCCTACCGAAGCGCTCCACGGCATGACCAGCACTATGATGACAATCGCAACCAGGCCGAGCGGCACAACGCGACGGCGAGTCGGCAATCCCATCTTCAGGCGAAACGGTTCGGCAACGGCGCTCAACCGTCTGAAGACGAAACTGCAAAGGGATTTCAGCGGTTTTCGCGCAAATATCAAAACCACGCCCACAGTCAGCAACAATCCCAACAGGTAAAAGGTATTCATCAACCAACCTCCTGCGTAAACAACAATCACAATCATCAAGCCGGTGGAATACACCGCCGACAGCAATCCGTGCAGCGCGTAAATCCGGCGTTCGCGCGGCGAATACGCTTTCTCTGGCCGTTCGCCGGTCAACAATCGCCGCCACAAACCGCGCCAGAACGCGCGCGACCGATCCATCAAATTCGGCAGCCGCAGCCACTGACTCAGAAAATAATAGCCGTCCAGCTTGATCAGCGGGTTCGCGTTGAACAAAACATCCACCAGACTGCCCAGCGCGAAACCCAGCGCCACGTCCGCCAGCAAGGTTTCCGGCGCAACCGCAAACCAGACCAGCAACCCAGCCGCGCCGACCATCAATTGCCAATACACTCCGGCGGCAATGACCCACAACCGCCGGTTGCGCTCAGGTATCAGGTGAATGCCCGTCACGTTGCAATACAGCGCGGGCAAAAAATAAAACACCATCAACACGCCGACTTCCGTCGCGCGCCCTCCAAAAACCTTGCAGGTCAACCCGTGCGCGAATTCGTGGGCGAAGACAACCAGCATTCCCGCCAGAAACACCGCCAGAAAATGATCCGTAATCAATCGCCCGGCGTGCGCCGAAAGCTGCGGCCAATCGCGCACCGACAACCACATCGCCAGCAACATCATGGCCGACGAAACGACCAGAAATTCCGTCGTCCAAATCCAACGCAGCGCCGGAATCATGCGGGCAAAGAGTTTGTCGGGGTTGAACAGTTTGAAACGAACGTAATGTTGCGCCGCGCCTTCCGCTGCGCCGAGTTCCGAACGCTCTCCGGCCAGAATTCCGGTTTGGTCTAATTTGGTCAGAAATTTGGTCAGCGTGGCCAGACTGAGTTTGCCACCGTGTTCGGTTTGAAAAGCTTCACAGATTTGCTGCGGCGTTCGCTGGCCGTCAACCAGCAACAACACTTTGCGCTCGGTTTCGCCCAACAAGATGTATCGCCCAACGGCAGCCGATCCGACCACCCACACGACACGTTCGCCGTCTGGCTGTTCGGCCATTTCCAAATCGTCGGCAGGTTTGGGCGGATAAACGGTGAACATAAAATCAAAAGGCAAATATCAAAAGGCAAAAAAATGAAGCATCAGTCGCTGGGAAAAACCGTGAAAACCAAACTCAGAGGCTGTTTGGAAAGCCTTCCTTTCCGCGAAGCGGATAAAGTCAGTAGCGTTGGGTGAAACCCAACGAAAGAGTTGTGATAGCCATTGCCCCTGAAAGGGTCATACACGACTAATGACCGTGACCCTTTCAGGGTAAGTCGGTCTGCTACCTTTCCGTTGGGCGTTGCCCAACGCTACTGACTTTGTCGCCTTCAGCGACAGCAACAAACTTTCCAAACAACCTCTCAGGCTTTTTGCCTTTTGACTTTTGATATTTGCCTTTTGATTTTCTACCCGGTCAGACGTTCCAGATTCGCACGAACAGCTTTGAGCTTCGGATGATCGGCGGAAAGTGTCGCTTCAAAAATTGCCAGCGCGCTACGATACGCCGCAATCGCTTCGTCTTTTCGTCCCAACCGTTTCAGCAACACGCCCAGATTGTTCAACCCCAACGCGACATCAGGATGCGACGCGCCGAGCAACTTTTCCTTCAGCGCCAGCGAACGGCGATAAATCGGTTCGGACAATTCGGCTCGGCCGGTGTTGGCGTACAGCGCAGCCAGATTGTTCAAATTGATGGCAATTTCATATTCCGCCGAAGCGTCGCCCGCAGCCAGTTGCTGTTCAAACAACGCCAGCACGCGGTCGTAAATCGGTTCGGATTCGGCATATTTCTTTTGTCCGTCCAGCACTCCCGCCAGAGCCGCCAGATCCGCCGCCAGTTGAGCTTCGGTCACGCCAGTATGTCCGGCATCCAAGGCGTTCTGACGAATTTCCACCGCTCGCCGCGCAGCCGGTTCGGCTTCGGCAAAACGTCCACGCGCGTGATCCAGGCCTCCCAGATTGTGATAAATCGTAGCGATTTCAGGATGCTCTTCGCCCAGATGACGAACAGCCAGTTCCAACGCGCGGCGATAAAGAGATTCGCCTGCGTCGAACTGGCCGGAGTATTTGTACAGAATCGCATGGTTGTTGAGCACCGCAATCAACTCCCGCGCCTCTTTGCCATAAGTGGCTTCCGCCAACGCCAAAGCCTGTTTGAACAACACTTCGGAATCGGCGTACTGACCTTGTTCGCGCAATTGGTCGGCGCGGCGAACCAGCGCCCAGACCTGTTGTTTGGCATCGAGTTGAGAGATGTTGTTTGCGGCGCTCATTTTCTAACTTTACCTTGGGGAAACTAATCCGTCACCACAGTCTCATTGTGATTCGGGTATAAAGCCGGAGCGATGATGGCTTCCGCTTCTTCGACGGTCAATTCCACTTCCATTGTCTCGTTGTGATTATCGGTCAACGCCGGAGCGATGACAGCTTCGACCTCTTCGACGGTCAATTCCACTTCCATTGTCTCGTTGTGATTATCGGTCAACGCCGGAGCTATGACAGCTTCCACTTCTTCGACGGTCAATTCCACTTCCACTGTCTCGTTGTGATTACTTGTAAGAGCCGGAGCTATGACAGCTTCGACCTCTTCGACGGTCAATTCCACTTCCATTGTCTCGTTGTGATTATCGGTCAACGCCGGAGCTATGACAGCTTCCACTTCTTCGACGGTCAATTCCACTTCCACCGTTTCGTTGTGGTTCATGCTATTGAGTCCCGGAGCGATGACAGCTTCCACTTCTTCCACTTCGAGTTCGACCGTCAATTCGATTTCCATTTGATTGTTATTCATTTAGTTTAGCTCCCTTGATAGTAAGTATTGATTTTCAAGCCAGTTGAACCTTTTTACCGGCTCCGTTTCATTGATGTTCACGTCGCCCATCAACGAAACGGAGTTTACTCAGAGAGCGAATTTCATTCATGACGAATTGGTGATGTTTTGGTGATGCTTCTACAAAAAACAGAACAAACAGGATTGAGAAATTCTTTTTGACAGGATGACCAGGATTTGCGGCAGGATTTACGCGATCATCAGTTCCAGTTGGAATTCTGCCAGGTTTGACTCTTGTTCATCCTGAAAAAAATCCTGTCAATCCTGTTTCAAAGTTTTCTGCTCTGATTTAGCCAGTTCCTTGTTAGAAAAAAGCGTCCTGACTTCAACCGAGAAACGGTTAAATCAGAGGAAGCCCCGGAGCGATGACGGCTTCGGCTTCTTCGACTGCCAATTCCACTTCCACAGTTTCATTGTGATTCTTGGTAAGAGCCGGAGCGATGACGACTTCGGCTTCTTCGGCGGTCAATTCCACTTCCACAGTTTCGTTGTGATTCGTAGAAAGAGCCGGAGCGATGACGGCTTCGACTTCTTCGACGGTCAATTCGATTTCCTGCTTGATAATTTGATTCGAGTTCATAGGTTTTCTTTTCCTTTCTGAGCTGCAATTGATTGGATGGAAGCGAAAGACCGCGCGATTGCCGCCTTTCGCTCCACATTTATGAGCGACCACAACAGCCGCTCACTCAGACAGGCGAAAACAAATTGAAAAGTTCGTCATCACGCTGAAAATTTTTCCACAGTTTAGCTTTCGACAATCACCGTTTCGTTGTGATTCAGCGTAAAGCCCGGCGCGATGACGGCTTCAGCTTCCTCGACCGCCAATTCGATTTCCACCGTTTCATTGTGATTGAAAGAAGTTCCCGGCGCGATGACGGATTCAGCTTCTTCGACGGTCAATTCGATTTCCAACAGAATAGTTTCGTTCGTAATCATAAGATGCGATCTCCTTGTGCTTTAACAGGTTTAGGGAGAGGGAGCGAAACCGGACGAATCGTCGTCTCGCTCCCCGATTTCGGATGCCACCAATTGTGTCATCCACCTGCTAAGGCGAAAGCGGAACTCAAAAACTATCATCTTGCCAAAATTTTTTTTTCAGCCTCCTCAAACATCTTTTTTCTCTTTTTGGCCTGCCAGAATTTGCGCCAGCAGATCAGGCGAAAGAAGCTGTTTTCCGCGAGCTTCCCCTTTTGCTTCCTCTCCGGGAGCAACCAGCAAGGATTCCAATTCCCCGTCATCATAAACACCCGTCGAAATTGAACCGCCAAGATGCCGCGTCTGTTTGAACACGCCCAAAGTCGTCGTAACCATTGTCAGCCTCCTTCAAAAAAATGTCCTCTGCTGCAAAGTCAAAGCGAAGGCCGGATTGGCCAGGAGCTTTTTTCGTGACTCAACGACAGAGGAACAGACTGGTTTTTGCTTCAAGGATAGAGGGCTTACTGAACCTCGCTAACCAACGCCTCGTTGTGGTTGGTGGTCAGCGCCGGAGCGATCACGGCTTCCATCTCTTCCAGGCTCAGGTCAATTTCCACCGCTTCGTTGTGATTCGGCGAGAGAGCGGGGGCAATCACGGCTTCCATTTCTTCCACGTTCAGTTCGATTTCTTCGGCGTATACGGTTTTCATGACTTTCTCCTTGTTGAGTTTGAGTGGGCGGGATTCGGTTCAGGCGCTCGCTTGGTTCCGTTTCCCGGTTTCTGAGAGCCGTTTTCTTTCGCTCTCACCCAGATAAACGGGAAGCATCGTTGCCAGCTATCATCGCCGCAAAAAAACTTCGACTTTTTTGCCAGACGCTTCTTCCTGCCAATGCGGCGGGTCTATAATCCGCGCGTCAGTCCGCGCAGCCTGTAACAGCTTTCATCAACAACCGGGAGAAACGATGGCCACCACATCTCACGAAGTCACACAACTTCTGGCGGATTGGAGCAATGGCGACCAGTTGGCGCTGGATCAATTGATGCGATTGGTCGAAGGAGAACTACGCCAGATGGCTCACCGATACATGGCGCGACAAAATCCCGGCCATACACTGCAAACCACGGCGCTGATCAACGAAGCCTTCCTCAAACTGGTCGGCCAGCCAGGCAAACACTTTCAGAACCGCGAGCACTTTTTCGGCGTTGCCGCCAGCGCCATGCGCCACATTCTGGTGGATTACGCTCGGTCAAAACAGTACGGCAAACGCGGAGGCGGAGCGCCCGTAGTTTCACTGGACGAAGCCTTGACTGTTTCCGAAGAGCGCGCGACAGAACTTGTCGCGCTGGACGACGCGCTGAAAGAACTGGCCAATTTTGACGCTCGCAAAGCGCATGTGGTCGAGTTGAGATTCTTCGGCGGTTTGAGCATTGAAGAAACCGCAAAAGCGTTGAACGTTGCCGAAATCACGGTCATCCGCGATTGGAATTTCTCCAAATCCTGGCTACACCGCAAATTGTCTAACAGCGATTCAGAAGCCGAATAAAGAAACAACAAGAAGAATTAAGACTGGATAAGGACTTTTCATTGGATTCTTTGATTTACTTGTAGCTGGATTCTTTACCGAAGCAAAACACTTTCATGTCGCCTGAACGCTGGCAACAAATCGAAGCTATTTACCACGATACGCTGGAACAAGCTCCGGCGGCGCGAGCGGATTTTTTGCGTCAAGTCTGTGGCGAAGATGATAATTTGCGTTGTGAAGTTGAATCCTTGCTGGCTTCGCACGACCAAGCCGCCAGTTTCATCGAATCATCACCTGATGATGTCGTTGCCGGAATGATGGCAGAGAAGCAAACAAGTTCTATGATTGGTCGTACGCTCGGCCATTACCGCATCAGTTCCTTGCTCGGCGCAGGCGGTATGGGCGAAGTTTACCGCGCATACGATCTGCGGCTTGACCGCGATGTCGCCGTCAAAATCCTGCCCGAACACCTGGCCCAGGACGCCGAAGCGCTGCACCGATTCGAGCGCGAAGCCAAAGCCGTCGCCGCGCTGTCGCATCCGAACATTCTTTCGATCTTCGATTTCGGCACTGAAGAAAATGTCAGTTACGCCGTGATGGAATTGCTGGAAGGCGAAACATTGCGCGCGCGGCTTCAACGTGGAGCCATTGGCTGGCGCGAAGTAGTGGAAATCGGTTCGGCGATTTCCGAAGGGCTTTCAGCCGCACACGCCAAAGGCATCATCCATCGAGATTTGAAGCCGGAAAACATTTTTTTGACTCTCGGCAATCAGGTCAAAATTCTGGATTTCGGTATCGCTCGTATCAAGCGCGTGGTTGCCCCCGACGCTGACACACTGACGACCGGGATCGAAACAACCAAACATGGCGTTGTCATGGGAACGATTGGTTATATGTCGCCGGAACAGGTCAAAGGCGAAGCGGCTGAAGCTCCGAGCGACATCTTTTCTTTAGGCTGTGTACTGTACGAAATGGTCAGCGGCCAACGCCCGTTCGCTCGCGCGACGACGGCGGAAATGATCGCAGCCATTTTGGACGCAGAACCGCCACCGTTGACTCTTACTGCCAAAAATACTCCGACGGAATTGCAACAGGTGATTTCCCGCTGCCTGAATAAATCGCCGGACAATCGCTATCAAACAGCCCGCGACCTGAGCTTTGATTTGAGCAAGGCCTTGAATCCGAGCGAGAGGTGCAATCGCGCGGCCTTCGTTTCATTGCTGCGCAGGAAGCAAATCCGATGGATCACAACCGGCGCGGCGATTTTGTTTTTGCTGGTCGCCGGTTTGTTTTTGTTCACCCCCAGCAGCGAAGCGATTGATTCATTGGCAGTCATGCCGTTGCAAAACACCGGCGACGACGAAAGCGCCGAATATTTGAGTGAAGGCATTACTGATGCATTGATCAATAATTTGTCGCAACTCCCGCAAATGAAACGGGTCATCGCACACAGCACGGTTGCCAGTTACGCCAAGAGCAAAGGACAGGAGTTCGATCCGCGCATTGCTGGTCAGGACTTGCAGGTAGGTTCTGTTTTGATCGGCAAGCTGTCCAAACGTGGCGACGAATTGTTGCTTCGCGCGGAGTTGGTCAACACCTCGGATGGCTCTCGCCTTTGGGGCGACTCAATTCAGCGCAAATATTCTGAGGCAGCGTTGATTCAAACGGAACTGGCCCGGCTGATTGCCGACAAATTGCGGTTGAAACTGAGCGGCACAGAACAACAACGCTTATCCAAACAACCGACGAAAAATGCCGAAGCCTATCGCTTGTACGTGGCAGGCCGTCATCATTCACAACTGCGGACGACCGAAGGCACCAGGAAGGGTATAGAGTTGTTGCGACAAGCGGTGCAACTCGACCCGGCTTATGCGCTTGCCTACGCCGGGCTGGCGGCCTCCTATTACGATGCTTCGAGTGCGTTCATTCGGCCCGACGAAGCCATGCCCAAAATCAAAGCTGCCGCCGGACAGGCCTTGCTACTCGACGAGACTCTGGCTGAAGCGCATACCGCGCTGGCGCAGGTGTTGGCCTTGTATGATTGGGAATGGGACGCAGCCGAAAAGGAACTCAAACGCGCGCTGGAACTCAACCCCGGCTACGCACAAGCGGCCAATCTAAACGGCGTGGTGTTGATCAATCAGGGGCGGCTGGCCGAAGCCATTATACAGTTCCAGCGAGCGAGTGAACTTGACCCGCTGTCATTGCCGAATAAGGCCTACATTGCTTATTGCCATTATTTAGATCGCAACTACTCCTTGTCTGTCGCGGAGAGCAAAAAGCTGATTGAGAGTGACCGGACGTTTATCACCGGGCATATCAATCTGGCGCTGGCTTATGTACAACTGGAGCGCTTTGCCGAAGCAGAGGCCGAGTTCAATCAATGGCAAGCACTGGACCCTGACAGCCCGTATCCGCAAGTTTTCCGTGCGCATCTGTACACTCAGAGCGGCAAGCCGGAAGCAGCCCGGCAAATTCTGCGCGAGTTACTGAAGGCATCTGCCAGACAAAAGTACATTGACCCATATTTCATCGCGCTGATTTACACCGGGCTGGGCGATAAAGAGCAGGCATTTGACTGGTTGGAGAAGGCGTTTCAAGCCAGGTCGGAAGATTTGCTAAACCTCAAAACAGAACCACGCCTTGACAGTTTGCGCGCCGATCCGCGCTTCAAAGACTTACTGTTCCGTATGCGCCTTTCTGAGTAATCCCAACAATTGAGTTAGTGAAGCTCTGAAGGGCGACGATTACTGATCGTCGCCCCGCAGAGCTTCAGGGTTTATTTGTGAATGACGATGTTGCCTCCGCCCAGCGCCGTCGTCGGATCGTCACTATCTGGCGCGCTGAGTTGATTGTCGTAAATCAACCCGCCATTGCTTCGATCCCAGATTCGGATGCGGAACTTATCCGCGCCGCCTCCGCCCGGCTGCTGGCCGTCAATCGCCGTCAGCATAAAGTCGTAATCGCCTGCGCCGTTGATCTTACCTGAGCCTTTGTATTGCGCACGCGCGCCAGCGATGACCAGCCATTCGTAACTGGTGCTGCTGAAATTTAGATTGCCAGCCTTGAATTGAAACTCGGTGTTGCCGGTGGGAACCGTCGCGCCGTTGTGATACTTCGAGACGAATCCGAAGTTGGCTTTGCCGGTCAAGCTGGGATTGGCCGTATAAGCGCCAGCCGGAGAGTTGATCCAACCGCCGCCCGTCACCCAACCCGCGCTTGGATCGTAAATCACCACCAACAGATCGAGTTCGTCAATCGTGCTGGCTGACCCAGTGCCGCCGCAACCGTCCGTCACTGTCAGCGTGACTTTGTAAACACCAGCCGCAGTGAAAGTGTGACTGCCAGTGACTGCGCCGGTCGTTTCGTTGACCGTGCCTGCTGACGGCTGGTTGTCGAACGTCCACGTCGCCGTGTGCGTGCCGCCCGCGTTGTCAGTGAAACTGCCGGTGAAATTGACCGGAGTGTTGACGGCGTAAACCGACCCGGTCGGGGGGCCGGTAATTGTCACCACAGGGGCTGGATTGGCAACAGTCACCGTTTGCTGACACGAAGCGGAATTGCCAGCCGCATCCATGGCCGTCCAGGTAATCGTCGTCAGGCCGGGCTGGTAAGCGGCATTGAGCGGCTGGCCATCGCTACGAGTACCGGTGATCGAAGTCACGCCGCAATTGTCTGTCGCCGTAGGAGTAATCAGGCTGACGTTAGCCCCGCACGAACCCAAAATGTTGCCGTCCAACGCGATGTTCGACTGACAAACGATGACCGGTTGCTGGTTGTCAATAATCGTAATTATTTGTGCCGCGCTGGCGCTATTACCCGCAACGTCGGTTGCCGTGAAGTACCGCGTGATAACCAGCGGACTGGCAATCGAACCCGCTCCGCCATTGCTGGCATCAGCGACGGTGGTTGTCGGTGTGCTGCAATTGTCAGTCACAGTCGCTTGCGAAGGATTACCCGGCGGCACGTTGCTCAAGCATTGGTAACTGGCGTTTGCCGGAGGCGTGACTTGAGGCGGAGCCGTATCAACCACCGTCACGGTTGCCGAACAGGAACTTGAAGCGCCGTTACTGTCAGTCACAGTCAGAGTTACAGTTCTCGCCCCGAGCGCGTAAGGTCCCGCCGGCGATTGCGTGACGGTGATCTCGTTGCCATCGGGGTCGGAAGAGCCGTTGTCAATCGAAGCGTCAGCCATGCAGTTCGCTCCGGCTGAGACGGTCACGTTCTGGCACGAAGCCACTGGCGCGCGATTAACTCGTTCAATCAGAATGAGCAGGTTTCCGCAATTGTCCTGGTAAAAGCTGTCTATCACTCCGACAAAAGCTGCGTGGCTCCGGCTGGTATCTGAACAACAGTTCCAACGGTGTGCGCGACCAGAAAATCCTGCGGGATGTCTGTCGGCTGGCCGCCGAAATGCGTGTTGGGGGTAAAAATATCAGCGCCTGCGTCAATCGCGCCCGTAACGCGAAACTGATTCGGTGGCGACAACAGCATGGTTGAATTGCTGAAGACGCCGTTGATGCCGATTTGCGAAAGCGTGGCGAACGTGCCGCCGCAGCCGTAAAAGATGCGCCAGCCCAAAGAATTCCCCAAATAAGGTTGTGCTGGACGCCTAACCGACGCCGCTCATTGCTGAAAGCTGTCGGTATTTCTATCCCACTTTGGTAAACGGGATTTGCAGTCGCCAGCTATCAGCGGTGGAAAATTTATTGGCGAACGAAAAAACGTTCGGCCACAGATTGCCGGTTGCAACCTGTGGCCGTTAATAAGCTTGTTCGCATTTGATCTGTGTTTACAGTTCCCGGTTGCTGCGCATATCCCAGCCTTCGCGGATGGTGCCGCCGTTCGGCAAGGTGTAAATCCAGGTGATGCGGCCAAAACTGAACGCGACGTCTTCGCTCGGTTCGCCTAAAGCCAACGCACCCTCCGAACCGGTTGATTTCGGAAGCCGAAGATTGACTGAACTCACCTGCACGTCTTCCAACAAAATCTGCAAAAAGACTTGCTCGCCATTTTTCATTCTGCGATTGCTGCGGATCAAACTGATTTGCACGCGCGCCAGTCGTTGCCCGGCGGCGCAAATGGTTTGCAGTTTGGGCGTTGCGCTATCAATGCCTTTGGTAATGACCACGGGTGAAAACTTGGCTCGGCTCGCCTGAGCGCCGGTCACTCCGCCCAGATCCGCACTCACGTTCGAGTTGAACTGAAAAGATTCGATGGAACCGCCAACGCCTTCGCCCGGCACACCCAGAATGTCTACGCGGATTTTGTACTCGTCTTCTCCGGTTTGCGCCAATCCCGTCCCGATGAAACTAACCAGCATCAGGCTGGCGACAGCGATAAGTCTGGTAAGACTGGTTGCAGTGAAATGTTGAATCGGCTTTTTCATAACGTTCTCCTTGTGATGAGCGATACGTTGATTGGCGTTCCAACCTTGCAGCGTTGAAGCGATTCTGAGCGACCGTTTGCCGCCCTCACTTCGGTAAGCGGGAAAAGCAAACGCGAAGTATCTGTGTCTGCGTAAAAACTTTTCATCCCGCACTGATTCCACTATCATCCGCGCGCGTTCACATCTTCACTCCAAGGCAGAACATAATGAATCAATCCGAACTGACCGGTTCGACGGGTTTGGTCAGAGGCATACGGCGATGGGATTTGGTCGCCGTCGCCATCAATGGAATCATCGGCGCTGGGATTTTCGGCTTGCCGTCAAAAGTGTTTGCGCTGATTGGCCCATACAGCTTGATCGCGTTTGTCGCTTGTGGATTGGTGGTGTCGCTGATCGTTCTTTGCTTTGCCGAAGTGGCAAGCCGTTTTGGCGAAACCGGCGGGCCGTATTTGTACGCGCGAGCGGCATTTGGTTCGGCGACAGGGTTTGAAGTCGGATGGTTGATGTGGCTGGCGCGTATCACGGCGTTCGCCGCCAATTGCAATCTGTTGTTGGAATACTCCGGTTATTTCTGGCCATCGGCGAACACGGGTTGGACTCGCGCCGTGTTGATGACAACAGTGGTCTCGACGCTGACCGTCGTCAACGTCATTGGCATTCGCCGAGCGGCGTTGTTCAGCGATGTTTCGACCATCGCCAAGCTGATTCCGATTGGATTGTTCATCGTCGTTGGGCTGTTTTTCATCAACCCGCAAAACTTCACGCCGACGACGCAACCGAACTTCAGCGGGTTTTCGCAATCGGTGATGTTGCTGGTGTACGCCTTCACAGGGTTCGAGATGGCGTTGATCCCGGCGGGCGAAGTCCGCGAACCGCATCGCAATCTGCCGTTTGCAATCTTGACGGCGCTGGGCATTGTCGCCGTGTTGTACATTTTGATTCAGGTGGTTTGCATTGGCACGCTGCCGGAACTGGCCGATTCCAAACGCCCGCTGGCCGATGCGGGAGTTCAGATTCTGGGATCGCTCGGCGGCAGCGTCATCACCGCCGGAGCCATCATTTCGATTCTGGGCAATCTGCTGGTGCTGATTCTGGCGGCTTCGCGATTGCCGTTTGCAATGGCCGGGCAGAACGAATTGCCGAAGCTGTTTGCCGCCACGCACTCGCGGTTTCACACTCCGCACGCCGCCATTTGGGTTACCGGAGCGGTGATGCTGGCTGTGACCTTGTCAGGAACGTTCATTTACGCCGCGACCATCAGCACGATTGCGCGATTGCTGGCCTACATTACGACTTGCGGCGGATTGATTGTTCTTCGTCGCCGCGAAGCCGAACCGCCGCCCTTCAAAGCTCCGCTGGGATTGGCTGCCGCCGGATTGGCGATTGTGTTAATGCTCTGGTTGCTGGCGCACAGCACTGGCCGCGAAGCGCGTGATGCAACTATCGCCGTGCTGGCGGGTTTGGTAATCTACGCCGCCTACAAATGGAAACGCCGGAACGCGGATGTCCACATCCGCTAGTAAAAAAAAGAAGCGCGCAGCTTCCGTTTTCAGAATCAACCAAAAGGGATCTTCAAAATGAACCGACTCATTACGATTTGCTCGCTCATAATTTTACTCGCCGCAATCGGCATCACTTCGGCGTTGTCACAAAGCGCCAAACGAAAACTGGAAATCCTGTACGTGGATGTCGAAGGTGGCGCGGCCACGCTGATCGTCACTCCGGCGGGCGAATCCATTCTGGTGGACACCGGCTGGCCGGGCTTTGAAGGCCGCGACGCCAAACGCATCGAAGCCGCCATGCAAGCCGCCAACATCACGCAAATTGACCATCTGATCATCACGCATTACCACACAGACCATTACGGCGGAGTTCCTGAACTGGCCAAACGCGTCAAGATCGGCAAGTTTTACGATCACGGCCCTATGGAATCGTTGCCCGAAGACAGAACCTTTGCCGAAAAGTACGCGGCTTACAAAGCGGCGGCAGGCGGCAAAACCATCACGCTGAATCCCGGCGACACTATTGCGCTGAAACAGGCTGCGGGAACTCCGAAAATTTCGTTGGAAGTGTTGGCGTCAGCGGGCGAAGTAAAACCGATGCGAGTCAAAGCTTCGCCTTCCAAAGAATGCGAAGCTGCAACCAAACAAGCTGACGATCCCACAGACAACGCGCGTAGCGTCGTGTTTGTGTTGCGATATGGAGCGTTCGATTTTCTGGATTCAGGCGACCTGACCTGGAACATCGAACACAAACTGGTTTGCCCGACCAACCTGATTGGCGAAATTGATCTGTATCAGGTGGCGCATCACGGAGCCGAAACCAGCAACAATCCTGTGCTGGTCAACGCCATCAAACCTACGGTGGCGATTATGAACAACGGCCCGCGCAAAGGCGGCCATCCGAATACGGTCAAAACCATTCGCAGCACGCCTTCGATCAAAGATTTGTGGCAAGGCCATCGCAATGTCGCCAGTACGGAAGAACAAAATGCTCCGACGGATTTCATCGCCAATCTGGAAGCTCAAAACGATGCGGCTCACATGATTCGCGTTTCAGTGGATGCCGCAAAGAAGAGCTTCACCATAACCAATGACCGCAACAAACTGACAAAAACCTATTCAATCAAATGAAAGTTCGACTTCTGGAAATCGCGCACGCTCGTTCCGGCGACAAAGGCGACACGGCCAATATTGGTTTGATCGCTCGCAAGCCGGAGTATTACCCAATCCTTGTCCGCGAAGTCACCGCCGAACGTGTCAAACAGCACTTCGCCGGAATCTGCAAAGGCAAGGTCGAACGGTTTGAATTGCCGAACCTGAACTCGCTGAATTTTCTGCTTTACGAATCGCTGGGCGGCGGCGGAACGGTTTCCTTGAAAACCGATCCGCAGGGAAAAACGCTCAGTTCGGCATTGCTGAGAATGCAGGTCGAAATGGACAGTTTGTAACCAGCGCTTTAGAAATAGCTTGAAAATAAGATTCCCAAACTATTTTCACCGCAGAGACGCCGAGAACGCAGAGGAAACGCAGAGACTCTTGTAAAACCTCTGCGACACTCCGCGCCTCTGCGGTGAAGGGAAAAGTTAAGTTCAAGCCATTTCTTAGCAGCCACCTTTTTTCAACGTTCGGCCAGCGGCAATCGGAACGCAGCCATCTGTTCGCCATTGCGAACCAGCAACAGGTCGCGCACCAGTGCCGGGTGATTCCAGGTTTTGCCTTCGATGGCTTTGAATCGTGCGACTTCCGTGAATTGGTCGGGAGTCGCCGACACCAGCGCTATGTCGCCTTCTTCCGACAACACCAGCAGCAAATCCTGATCGGACAGCAACACAAGCTGGCCATTGCCGTAACGCCCGCCTTTCCATTTCCGCTTGCCGTTTTCAATGTTGATACTGGCCAGAATGTTGCCGTCGAAACCGTAAGCGTGGCCTTTGTGAACGGCGAAGTCGTTGAAATTCGGCTTCAGCCCGTTTGAAGTCCATCGCTCCTGCACGCTCCATCCGTCGGTTCCGTGCGAAACCGCAATCCGGCGCGAGGCGCTTGTCGTTCCGCCCGTGCTGATCAGGATGTCGCCACCGCCAAGCAGCGCCGGTTGCACAATGGTATTGCCTGCCCAGGCGTGTTCCCACAACACTTCCCCGGTCGCTGGCGCGACGCTGGTTGCTCCATCATCGCTCAGCAACAGAATTTGCGGGATTCCGGCAATGGTCGTTCGATGCGGCGAACTGTAGCTGCCGCTGTGCGCAGGGCCGAACCAGCGCGGCTTGCCGTTGGCGCGGTCGTAACCGACCAGTTTGCCAGCCGCTGCCACGATAACGACGTCGCCAACGATCAACGGCGAACTCGAAAATCCCCAGCCCGGCACTTTCGTGTCGCTGTCGGTTGCCACGTTGCGCGACCAGATGACTTTGCCTGTAGCGGCATCCAGAACATTCAAAATTCCGGTTGCGCCAAATGCGTAAACGCGACCATTGCTCAGCGTAGGCGTTGCGCGCGGCCCGGCGCCTCCGTTGGACTCATAAAACCGAACGGGATCGCGATGCCGCCAGACAGGTTCGCCTGTGGAGACTTTGTAACAAGCGACAATCTCTTCGTCGCCGCGCTGTTCTTGTGTGTAAAGCAAATCGCCGCGAACCGCGAACGATGACCAGCCTGGGCCGATGGGACGACGCCAAACCTCAACCGGCGGCAATGCAGCCCAGTCGGTTTTGATCTGAACGCCGCGAATGATGCTGTCGCGGTTTGGGCCTCGAAAGCCGGGCCAGTTAGCTTGTGCTTCTGAAGTTGCCGAGTCTGGCGTTGCCGTGGTTGCAGCTTCCGGTGTCGGGGTCGGCTGACTTTCAACATTGCTTTCCGGCGAGTCCTTCGGAGTTTCTGCCATTTCCGCAGCAGGCGGCAACGGTTTCGGCTCGTCGTTGGCCTGCGCCAGCAACAATTGCTCAGGAGTCGGCGTCCACCGCCAATGAAACTCCGAACCGCCACCATACAATCCAGCCGTTCGCACCAGCGTCCACGGTACACACGCCAGCAGAATTACCGCCACCAGCGAAGCCCGGCGAAGCCCCACAGCAAAACGACGAGTTGCCAACGCCCAGGCGACAAGCACAAGGCTGATGATCGGAATCGAATAGAACGCCAGCATCAGCCCCATCATTCCGCCTTTGATGGATTCGTGAACGATGAACCTGGTCGCAAAGACCGCAACGATCATCAAGACGATTGCGCCAATGCGTTCGACCCAGGGCGCTCGGCTGAAAAACAGCCACCACACTATGATCGCCAGCGCAAACACCATTCCCCCAAGCATTGCAATCAATGCCAGTGGAGTCGAATAAATTTCGGCGTCAGGCGCGACGAGGGGAGCGATATACCTGAGAAGAACTAACGCGATGGCGATGACCACGCCGGGCCACACGCGTAGCGGTTTCCGGGAAGCCGGTGAATCGGATTGAGATGTGTTCATGCCCCGCTATACGGCTCGTCATTAACCGAAGATTCACTTTTTTCCAGCGTCCATTCGGCGGCAACGCCCGGCTTGTGAATCCGAACGGTTTTTCGTACAACTTGGCGACGATCATGATTTGCAGGTTTTGGCAGGAGCTTACTCTCACATGAAATATGGATTGATTGCAGGCAATGGACGGTTTCCGTTTCTGGTGCTGGAAGGCGCGCGCGCCGAAGGCGTGGAAATGGCTGTCGCCGCCATCAAGGAAGAAACCGACGCCAGCATTGAAAAACTGGCGCGCGTCGTCGAATGGATCAGCGTTGGCCATCTGAACAAGCTGATCAAATTCTTCAAGCGCGAAGGCGTGACGCACGCGATTATGGCCGGTCAGGTCAAACACGTGCAGATTTTCAAGCTCAATGCCCTGCCCGATTTGCGCATGGCCAAGATGCTGGCTGGGTTGAAACGTCGCAACACAGACGCTCTGATCGGAGCCGTGTGCGATGAACTGGAATCCGAAGGCATCCGGTTGATTGATTCGACGACGTTTTTGCAACCGCTGCTGGCTCGTGCCGGAGTTCTGACCAAACGCTCGCCGGACAAAAACGAACTGGCCGACATTGAATACGGCTTGCACGTAGCGACGGAGCTTGCGCGGCTGGATTTAGGCCAAACCATCGTCGTCAAAAATCAGGCGGTCGTCGCTCTGGAAGCTATGGAAGGAACCGACGCGACGATTCGCCGCGCTTCGGAATTGGTCAAAGGCCGTCCGCTGACCGTCATCAAAGTCGCCAAGCCGAATCAGGATATGCGGTTCGATGTGCCGGTGATTGGATTGAACACGATGGCGACGTTGAAAGAATGCAACGTCACGGCGATGTCGTTGACGGCAGATAAAACCTTGATCTTCGACCGCGAAGAAACCCTCAAGCTCGCTAATCAACACAAAATCGCCATCATTGGCTCATAAAACCACGGCCGTGGATCAACGCTGATTTTCGCGGATTTGGTTTGATCCGCGGTTTTCGGCGTTTATCTGCGACGTCATTTTCACTGTTTCGCCAATGGCGCAACACGATCCAGGCTGGCTTTGATGTCGGCGTTGCTGCGTCCGCTGGCTTCGTAGGCTTTGGTGTAGGCTTCCAAAGCTTGCGGATACCGGCGCTGGTTTTCAAACACGTAACCAAGATAGTAAAGCGTGTTGGTGTCTCCGGGATTCAACTTGTCGGCGTTGGCGAACATTTCCGCTGCGCGCGGCCACGATTTGGTTTGGGCCAGCGCAAAGCCCAGATTGAAATACAGCGCGGCGCTGGGTTCTTTGGTTCCTTCGACGGCTTTGGATAAATTGGCTTCGGCCTGGGGATAACGTTTGGTCGCCAGATACGCACGTCCCAATAACTCCGCCGCAGCCGCATCGTCTTTGACGCTTTTCAAGGTCATGGCCACGCGCGTCGCTTCGTCAAACAATGGAGCAGCTTTCTTTTCGTCGGGTTCATTTCCGGCATAGCGCAACAACGATTCCGCCAGCAATCCCAGCATCTCTACATTCTTTGGTTCAGCAATCAGCCCGGCACGCAAACTGGCAATGGCATCGGTCAGTTTGCCGGTGCGAAATTGCTGCACGCCCAGGTAGTAAAACGAATCGGCATCTTTGGGATCGAGCTTCGAGGCTTTGCGAAAGGCCTCCGCAGCTTCTTCGGGACGATTCAGGTTGGAATAAGCCACCCCGAGCAAATGAAAATTGACGGCGACATTCGCCTGCGTTTTGGTCAGAGCTTCAAAATACGGCAACGCGCGATCGTGCTGGTTCAATGCCAAATGCGATTGTCCCAACGCGCGATACAAATCCGGGTCGAGCCGATTGTCTTTCTTTTTCTGCTCCAGAGCTTTTTCCAGCGGCTCGATGGCGGAGGCATATTCTTTCAACTGGTAATAGGAAAGGCCGACATATTTCCAACTGTCGGCGTGATCCGGGAATTCGGACAGGACTTTTTGAAACTCGGCGATGGCTTCGCGGAACTGCCCTTGTTTATAAAGCGACACCGCGCGTTCCCAATCGAACACACCAGCAGAGGCCAAAATTGAAGTCGCTGCCAGCAAAGCGATAAGTGCAATTCTTTTCATATTCAAAACAAATTTGCTTATGCTGTTGCCTGAAGTCTCTGATTCATTACTTCCCGCAACGCTTCGTTAATAGCTTCAGGGGTTTTGAAAAACTCGACGACATCTGGGTCAAGTTGAAGCTGACGCGCGGCTGCCAACGTCCGGAACCGCCGAGTTCTAGCCTCGTCTACTCTCATCGTTTCCAAGTCAAGTTCCGCAGGCAAATCGTCGTTAAGGTCGTAGGTTTCGTCTTCAAGTAAGGTCACTTTGTGATTCATAAGCTGTCCGCTCTTTCCGCGTTGCCAATCGGGCGGTGACAATACGAAACAAATTTGGAATCTTCTCCGTGTATGCCAATGTTATCAATCGCCCCTGAATGGAGTACCCTATGCAAATGTAACGCTGCTCCCCAATTGAGTGAGTGTAGTCAGGATAATGCACCTGCAAAGGATCGTCGAAAACGGTTTCCGCTTCTTCGAAGGAAACGCCGTGTTTGTCAAAATTACTCTTTGCTTTTTCCAAATGCCACTCAAAAGCCATCTCTCGCCTCTACGCGTTTGATTGTCAACACTGGTTGAACGCCTGTCTACATTTATGTTGCATCGTAAACACAGACTACAAATTGAAAAGCCTGAGATTCAAAAGAGTCTCAGGCTTTTTGGTAAATTGAAATGAGTAACCAGACCAAACCAGCCAGGACTTACGCAAAACACGAAAAAGATAACCATCGAGGCACGGAGCCACAGAGATGAACTTCAATGGATAGTGAATTTCCTCGTTATGCTCCGTGTCTCTGAGCCTCTGCGGCAGTTTCTGCGTAAGTCCTGTCAGCTATAAGCCCTTTTTCCGTGCCGCCATTCGCTTCCTAGCCAGTAACGCTCCCAGCCCTGCGCTGAGCAAGACAATCGTTCCGGGTTCGGGAATTTCAGTCGGCGGTGGAGTCGCAGGCGGCGGCGTAGGTGTCGCTGGCGAAATCGTCGCAGTTGGTTGCACCGTCGGTTGGGGAATGATGATCGTTGGCGATGGTTGCGGATTGGAATCGTCACCGGGTCGGCACAACACAGCGCAAATCACTCCACCAGCGATGATAGGCGGAACGATCCACCACAACGCCGGGCCGGGGCCGCGAAATGCTGCCGGAGCAATAGGCTCGACGCAGTTTTCATCGCAAATGATACCTGGGCCATATCGAACAATGCGCCCGTCCGGCAAGCGAACGAATTCCGGATGCGTGGAACTTTCCTGCGCGATTCCGGCTTGCCCTTGTGAAGTTTGCCCTTGTTGCTGAATCTGTTCCTGCTGATCGGTTGTGCGCGCCACTTTCGGAATCGAAGCGACTGTACCTGCTCTGCTTCCCTGATCCTGACGCAATTGCCGATACGTAATCGAGTCGGCAAAGACCGGTTGAATCACGGCCAGGCAGACCAGCAAACATGCAAAAGACGACATTGTGCGTTTCGCTGATGTTCGTAAGGATGACATATTGAACTTTTATCAGTGTTGATAACGCGGCAGGAACGATCAGGGCGCATGCTGTTCCGGCCACTACTAATTGATGGCGGGCATTATAGAAGCAACGGTATATTGTGGCAAACCTTATATTTAAGATTTTCGTAGCCTACTGATTTTCTTCCCGAACTGCTCCCGAAGCCTGGCAAATGTAAATTTCAGGCTGAACGCCAATCACCCAACGATAAGCTTCAACGGTTTCGGATGTGAAGGTTTCGACCTGATCGGCTTTGACCAGATTGACTGTGCAACCGCCAAATCCGCCGCCGGTCATTCTGGCTCCGAAAACTCCGCTGTGCCGTCCCGCGATTTCAACCAGCAGATCCAGTTCGCGGCAACTGACCTGATAATCTTCGCGCAGGCTTTCGTGCGAAGCCTTCATCAAATTGCCGAAATGAGAAAGTTGCCCCAATTTCAAGGCTTCGACGGCGACCAGCGTGCGCGCGTTTTCGGTGATGACGTGATTGGCTCGGCGGCGAATGGGTTCAGGCAACGCGCCGGCCCATTGATCGAACTCTTCCAGTTCGACATCGCGCAAGGATTGAATGCCGGGCAGATGTCCAGACAAACGGCGAACGGCGTCTTCGCATTCGGCGCGACGTTGGTTGTATTCGCTGCTGGCCAGTTCGTGTTTGACCATCGAATTGACTACGACCACGCGGGCGTCGCTCAGATCAACCGGCACGGCTTCGTATTCCAACGTGCGGCAATCAATTTTCAGCGCGTGCCCTTCGCGAGCCAGACAGGCTATGAATTGATCCATCACGCCGCATTGCGTTCCGGCGAATTCGTGTTCGGCTTTTTGCGCGGCCAATGCCAGCCGAACCGGGTCAACCGGCTGTTCGGCAAGTTTCAGCAATCCATACCCGACCGCAATTTCCAGCGCCGCCGATGAACTCAATCCCGCGCCAAGCGGAACCTCGCTGGCAATCAGCAAATCGGCTCCGCGCAGGTTATATTTATCGCGCAGCAAACAAACCGCCACACCGCGAACGTGATTCGCCCAATCCTGATCCGGTTTCAAGTCCGCGTTCAATTCAAATTCGACTTGCTGGTCAAATTCAGTAGAAAGACAACGAACGCGCCCATCGTTGCGCGGAGCCATCGCCACCAACGTTCGCCTGTCAATCGCCATCGGCAACACAAACCCGTCGTTGTAATCGGTGTGCTCGCCGATCAGGTTGACTCGCCCCGGCGCTGAAAACAGGCGCGGTTCGTTGCCATAAAGCTGACGAAACTGCTGTCTGAAATCCTGAAAATTCATCATCGCAATTATTGGTGCAGAAACGGGAGCAGTAGCGACCGGGTTGCTTACTGAAGCGTGCGACACCTGCCTATCCGGTCGCTACCGCTTCGGTTCCGTAACGGTTTCACGCAAAGTAAATCCACAGCACAACGATCGTTACAATCAACAACAACGCAAACACGCCAGGCAATTTGTTTCGCTCGGTCGAAACCTGTTCACCGATTGTCGTTTGAAACGTCAGGTTGGCGATTTTGTCAGAATCAGGCGCAGGCGTCACCAAACTGACCGCCAGCAAGACGCCGACACAAATGACAAACATCAACACGGCGAAATGCAGAAAGTTCATGCCGACATAAAACTTCAAAAAACCGTCGAGCGGTTGCCCGGCGTAAACGACTTCCAGAATGAAGCGGCTGGCTCCGAGCACAAATCCGGTCAGCAATGACGCCAGCGCGCCCTGGGCGTTGATGCGTTTCCAGGCAATGCCCAGCAAAAACACTGCGGCAATGGGCGGCGAAACGTACGCCTGCACGCTCTGCAAATACACCCAAAGCTGATTGCTGATGCGGCTCATCATCGGAATCCACAACAGCGCCAGCACCACCATCACCAGCGTCGCCAATCGGCCAACATTGACCAGATGTTTTTCCGAAGCTTCCGGGCGCAGCTTTTTGTAAAAATCCATGGTGAAAATGGTCGAACTGGAATTGAATACGGCGCTCAAACTGGACATCAGCGCGGCCAACATTGCGGCGATCATCACGCCTTGCAACCCGGCGGGCATCAGCTTCGTGACCATCAGCGGAAACGCCGAATTGGAATCCGCGGCCATTTCCGCCGGATACAAGACGCGGGCGATCATTCCCGGCACGACCAGCAGGAAAACCGGCAGGATTTTCAAAAACCCGGCCAACACGGTTCCGCCCTGTGCGTGTTGAATGTTTTTCGCGGCCAGAGTGCGCTGCACGATCACCTGGTCGGTACACCAATACCAGATGCCCAGAATCGGCGCGCCGAAGAAAATTCCGGTCCACGGAAAATCCTTGTCCGCTGCGGGTTTGACCATGCTGAAAAATTCAGGCGGAACCGACGCTTGCAATCCAGACCAGCCGCCGACCTTGTCCAGGCCTATGAGCGTCAAAGCCAGGGCGCCGCCCACCAGAATGACGGTTTGAATGACTTCGGTGTAAATGACCGCCGCCATTCCTCCGGCAATGGTGTAAATTCCCGTGGCGATGACCAGCGTCAGAGCGCTTTGCCACATTCCCCAACCGAGCACGGCTTTCAGCACAATCGCTCCGGCAAAAATGCCGACCGCGATTTTGGTGAAGATGTAAGCGATCAATGAAATGGTCGCCAGATATGTCCGGCAAGCGCCGTTGTAGCGTCGTTCCAGAAACTCCGGCATCGTGTAGACGCTTGACCGCAGATAAAACGGAACGAATATCCATCCCAACAACAAAACAATCAGCGATGCCAACCATTCAAAATTGCCCGGAGCCATTCCGGTCGCTGCCCCGCTGCCCGCCAAACCGATGAAATGTTCGCTGCCTATGTTCGACGAAAACAACGAAGCGCCAATCGCCCACCAGGCCACATCTCGGCTGGCCAGAAAATAATCGGTCGTCGTTCGCTCTTTGCGCGAAAAGTACCAGCCGATGGCAAAGATCGCCGCGAAATAAAGAGCCAGCACCGCGTAATCAATCGTCATCAGTTGCGTCTGCAACAAGAAAGTTGGGGGCATCGTTCCTCCAAAGCGGAAAATTTAGACAGGAGTTACAGAATTCAACATGATTAACCCCATCCTGAAAAATTCTGTGAATCTTGTCTACGGTTTGGTTTGAGTTTGGTACAACCTTGCGCGGACTCGCTCGAATACAAATTCATCGTTGAGCGCCCACCCCCATTCCGCTTTGAGTTCCGGGCGTTTGTGCGGAGTGAGAATCAACAGAGAATCGGAAATTTCGCCAAGCTGGAACAGCAACGAAGGCAACCACGATTCTTCGATCAAATGCATGGCGAAACTGCACACGATCAACGAATACCGCCGTCCCGCCAAAACTCCCGCAGCGATTTGCTCAAAGTTGAAAGTTTCGGCCTGCTGGCCGGTTCGTGCGCGATACGCTTCGCCAGTGAACGGATCAATCCCATCAATCTGTTTCGCTCCGAGTTCACGCAAGACCAACGTCACTTCGCCGCTGCCGCAAGCCAGGTCGAGCGCGTGCGTTAAATCCAGATGCCAGCGGCTGACGGCTTCGCGCAACACTTCGGTAATGACGTGTTCGTGCGGGTTGCGATATTCCGAGCCGAATAACGCGTAATACGCTTCAGCCCCAAGCTCTTCGTACCTGAGTCGGATCGCTTCGCCATCAGTGTTCATTGTCTTGCTATTTCTTCGTAAGGATTGCCTGGTTCTTTCCTGGCGGCGGCGAATGATGTCACAATCCAATCATGTTTGGAAAATTGATTGAAGAGAAAATCCGCGAAGCCATGGAAGCTGGCGAATTCGACAATCTGCCGGGCGCGGGCAAACCGATTGATCTGGAAGCTTATTTTGCCACGCCTGCTGATTTGCGCCTGAGCTATTCGGTGTTGAAAAGCGCTCGCTGTTTGCCCGAAGAAGTCGAACTTCGGAAAGAAATCGAATCGTTGACTGAACAACTTGCCGTCTGCACTGACGATGGCCAACGCGACAGTCTCAACGAACAAATTCGCAGCAAAATGCTCAAACTGAATCTGTTGACCGACAGCAATCGTCGTCAGCGCAGAAAAAGAGGCTGACGACCGGTTTTTCTTCATTGAAAATTGACCAAATAGCAAGCCGGGCTTATACTCCGCGCGTTATTTCGCCCCGACGCGGACGGTGATTGACTGACTTCACAATGACAGTGCGAAGCCGCCTCAATTTATCAGGCTTCAAATCTGCAGGGTCAACCGTCGTCATATAGCGAAAATGTCCCAAAACAAGTTTCATTGATCCGAACTTCGCAACTACAAAATTTCTGAACCTTATCGGTGTGAACCTTGTCGTCATCTTCCCCCAGGATTCGGTGACTGACTTTCACAACGCACTGAACACAATCTTGATCTTTATGTTTGAGAGATGGTTCCTCTCCGTGTCTCTTACACAGCTAACTTCTTTCCCTTGGAGGAAATCTGATGCGTCACTTACACAAACACACATACCGAACGCTGACCATTGCGGGGCTGGCGTTGGCATTCGTTCTGGCGGGTTGGCAAGCGCCGACCTTGTTCGCTTATTCGTCAAAAGCCGTGCGCTCTGTTTTTACCGACGCGCCAGCCATCCCTGCCAAATCAGAACTGAGATCAACTGCCACATCCGCTGCGGTCGCTCAACAACTCACCAAAGAGCAAAAGCATGCTCGAATGAGAGAGTTGCTGACCCAGATTGGCCAGTTGAAATCTCAACCGGGACAACAAGCCGCGTTGAATGCCGCTCAAACGGAATTGCAACAAATCTCCAGCAGCATGGGCGGCGATTTGCCAGCCAATGAAAGCACATCGCCTCCTGCGCCAACTGGCGCGGGGCCACTTCCGATCATTGCCCCTGCTCCACCAAACTGTGTTTTGACCACGGTCAACGCCGCGAACAATACGGCCACTCCGATCAATGACGTTGCGACGGTGACTTCGACAATAACTGTGGCGGGCGCAAATCCCTACCTTTGGGATTTGAACATGATCACGTTCATCACCCATACATTCGCCGCCGACTTGGACATCACCCTGACTTCGCCTGCCGGAACCGTCGTCACCATCACCACGGATAACGGTGGTGGCAATGACAACGTTTTCAATGGCACGCTCTGGGACGACCAGGCAGGAACGCCCGTGACGGATCACATTTATGCCAATAATGTGGTGGCCACGCCATTGGTCGTTGAAGAAGCAATGGGCGCGTTTAGAGGTGAAAATCCCAACGGAGTCTGGACGCTGACGATTACGGACGATCTGTCAGGGGACGTTGGTGAACTTGCCAGTTGGTCGTTGCAAGTCAGCGCTCTGGCGACTGCTCCTCCGCCAACGAAACTAAATTTTGGAAATGATGCCAATTTGCCCATCCCTGATGTGGACACCATCACGTCTAACATCGTGATTGCGGGCGCGCCGACCAGTATCATCCAGGTAGACCTGGGAACTTTCATCACACATACCTTCAACGCCGATCTGGACATCACGCTGACTTCGCCCGCCGGAACCGTCGTTACGATTACCACGGACAATGGCGGCGGCAATGACAATGTGTTCAATGGAACCGGATGGGAGGACATGGCCGGGACGCCTGTCACCGATTTTGTTTTCACCAACAACGTAGTCGCGTTTACTCTGGTTCCTGAAGGAGCCTTGGCCGCATTCCAGGGAGAAAACCCCAATGGAACCTGGACTCTGACGATTACGGATGACCAAGCAGAAGATGTCGGAACGCTCGTCAGATGGGCCATGGAATTCGAAGCGACCAACGGATGCGCTTTGCCTTGCGCCATTACCTGCCCTGCCAATCAAACCGTCAAAACGTTGGGAACTTCCGCGGTCGTCAACTATCCGCCGCCAACCACCAGCGGACAATGTGGCGCTGTGACCTGCACTCCGCCTTCGGGATCGAATTTCCCTGTCGGCACAACGACTGTCACCTGCGTTGCGGCAGGGGCCAATCCTGTAACCTGCGCATTTACGGTCACAGTGATGAACGTTCCCGGTTCGATTGTACTGATTGACGCCAATGGCGGTTGCGTTGGCCCCGGCGACACGGTCAATGGAACGGTTTCCATCACCAACACTTCGGGAATGACAGCCGCGTCTTCCGCCAGCGTCGCTTTGCCAGCCGGTTTAGTCGGAGTTCCCGGCACTTGCACGGCCAATGTCGGAAGCTGCACGGTGACAGCTTCGACAGTAAACTGGTCCGGCTCTCTGACGAACAACCAGACCGTGACGTTCAACTTCAAGGCTCAGGTTGGTCAAGTGCCTGCTGGCACACAGCTTTGCGCGACTGTGACGGCTGATCTGGGCATGCCTGTGCTGGGTTCGCTGCAAGCCTGCCTGACCGTCAACTGCCAACCCAAAGGCCCAGGCCTGCCTGATCCTTTCAATTCAGAAATGAGCGATCAAAAAGCAGGCTCCGTGCTGATTTACAACATCTACACTTCGTCAACCGATCCGACCAAACAGAACACGCGCATCAACATTACCAACGCCAATCCATCGCGTCCGGCGTTCGTGCATCTGTTCTTTGTGGCCGAAGGCTGCGCAGTGGCAGACAGTTTTATTTGCCTGACTCCCAATCAGACAGCCAGCTTCCTTGCTTCTGACCTCGATCCGGGAACGACCGGTTATCTGGTGGCCGTGGCGGTCAACGAAATCGGCTGTCCAATTGCTTCCAACTGCCTGATTGGCGATGAATACGTGAAATTCTCAACAGGTCACGAAGCCAATCTCGGAGCAGAAGCCTTTGCAGCGCTGCCGGGCGGATTGCCGCTCTGCGACGGCAACTCCGTGACGGCAACCTTGAACTTCGACGGCATCAGCTACAACCGGACTCCGGCTGTGCTGGCGTTGTCGAACATCGGTTCGCGCGCTGACGGCAACGACACCTTGCTGATTTTGAACCGCATCGGCGGCAATCTTGGCATTGGCGCCGCCAGCCTGGGACCGTTGTTCGGCATCTTGTATGACGATGCTGAAAATGCACTGAGCTTCTCGGTGACAGGCGCTTGCCAGTTGCGAAGCTCGATCAATAACAACTTCCCGCGCACGACGCCTCGCTTCGAGACATTTGTTCCGGCCGGACGAACGGGTTGGTTGCGAATCTACAACCAGACGGGAGCCATCGGAATGACCGGCGCGGCGATCAACTTCAACAGCAACGCGGCCAGTTCGGCAGGCGCTTTCAACCAAGGACACAACCTGCACGCGCTGAGACTGAACAACCAGATGAGTTACATCATTCCGGTTTTCCCACCGAGTTGTTAACCCTGACGGTAAAGACGCAAAATTTTGCGTCTTTACCCCAAATCTGAACCATCACTTCGGAAGAGACGCAAAAAAACTTTGCGTCTCTTCGTTTTTTGGCTGCGTCGGAAAATTGACGCAAAACGATCACACCAATAGACTGCCGCACTTCTCTTCTTATTAAGTTTCAAGCAAACAAACTGTATTGGTTATGAATCGCCTGTTATCAATTTCAATCTTGTGTTTGGCAATGGTTGGCGGCTTGCTGGTGCCTGGCTGTCAAACCGCAAGCTCGCGTGCGTTGCGACCGATTCCCGAACCGGATTTCGGATCGCTGGAAAGCGCCGCACAAGACCAGCTTCGTCGCCAGCAAAAACTGCTGACCGAGGCCATTTCCAAAGCCGGTATTTCCGACAAGGAGTTAAGCGAGGCATTTGGAACTACTGGCAAGTTATATCACTCGTATAATCTGGCGGAACCGGCCATTGCCTGTTACGAAAACGCAAAATCGCTGGCTCCGAATGATTATCGCTGGCCGCATTATCTGGGCAGGTTGTACAAAGACAACACTGATTTGAAACAGGCAGCAGTCAATTTTGGAGCGGTCATGAGCTTGAAGCCTGATTATGTTCCGGCGATTGTTGCAATGGCGGAAGTCAATCAATCGCAGAACTTCTATGAGCTGGCTGAACCGTTGTTTCAGGAAGCGCTCAGCAAGGATCGCTCGAACACTGCCGCCATCGCAGGCTTGGGAAAGATCGCTCTGGCCAAACGCGATTACGCAACTGCCAGCCGACAACTGGAAGCCGCACTGGCGCTTTCTCCATCGGCGACGGAATTATTTTATCCTCTGGCACAGGCCTATCGCGGTCAGGGAAATCTGGCCGAAGCTCAACAAGCCCTGGATAAACGCGGGACCGGAACCGTCAGAGTGAACGATCCGCTGATTGCCGAATTGCGCGGACTGGCGACAGGATCGCGAACTCACCTGATTCGTGGCGGCCAGTTGGTTCAAGCGCAACGATACAAGGAAGCCATAGAAGAATTTCGGCTGGCCGTAGCCGTTGACCCTAATGACGCCACCATACGATTGAATCTGGGTTCGACGTTTGCGCAGTTGGGACAACGCCAGGAAGCCCGCGAACAGCTAACCGAAGCCGTCCGACTGGAACCGAACAATGCCAAAGCCCATTACAATCTGGCGATGGTGTTGGTTCAATTGCGTGACGACCAGTCGGCCATCAACCATTTCCGAGCCGCTGCCGCCAATGATTCTCGCAACACATCAGCCAATTTTTTTCTGGCCGATGTGTTGATGCGAACCGGAAGCTACGAAGAAGCGGCCAACGCTTATGCAAAAGCGATCTCGATTGATCCGCGTCACGGAATGGCGCATTTTCGGTGGGCGCTGGCGCAAATCAAACTTGGACGATTCGCCGAAGCACGCGCCAAGCTGGAAGAAGAAATCAAAGCCCTGCCGGGCAACAAGGAAGTGGCTCAGGTGTTGGTCAGACTGCTGTCCGCCTGTCCCGATTCAAGAATCCGCGACGGCCAGCAAGCGATGGCTCTGGTTCAATCGGTTTTCACGGATCAAAACAATCCCAACTTCGCCCAAACAGTAGCGATGGCGTTTGCTGAAACCGGCCAATTCGATCAGGCTGTTAAATTGCAACTGATTGCCGTTGACGCTGCCAGAGATTCCAACTTCCCGGCACTGCAAAAAATGCTGACCGAAGACCTGGCTCGATACCAACGCCGCCAGCCGTGCCGCCGTCCCTGGTTGGAACTCGATCCGGTTTTTTTGCCACAGCCGACGTTTTAGTTGACGACTTCAATCGTGAGTGTGAGAATCCAGGCCGTCAGCGAAAAGATGTTTTCACATTGAACGTCACTCACACTTCACGATTTTCCCTTGGACGTTCCGCTGGCAAAGATCAAAGTTATATTGCGGTTTCCAAAACTCACAACGATTCTGCGAACTTTATTTCAAAAGTAATTCTAGCGTTTCCTTAATCACCTTTGATGACCACGTCAAAAGGAATCATTTGATGCGGATCTAGTGCCGCCTCACTTAGCTGCGATTGCTTACGCCCAAGCCAATCCAGCCACCAGGTAAGACCGGAGTAGTTCCGGCCTGAATTTTCCGCAGCAGTTTGTCAGGTTCATCCGAAAACTGCTTTTCGATCACACACACTACAGGAGGAATTTCCAGATGCGAGCCTCACTCAAACTTACACACACAAGACGCATAGTGTTTTTATTGGCGATTTGTCTGGCGTTGCTTGCCGCAGCGTCGTTGATTCCGTCAACGGCCAATCTTTTCTCTACTCCCGCCAGTCAGGCGCAAAGCAATTGCGAATCGCAATTAGCGGCGCTGGAAGCGGCGAAAGAAGCATACGCCGCTGATCGCGTGAACCAGACCAAAAAGGTGTCTTTTGATGCCGCTCTGGCAGCCTGGAATCTTTGCCGTGGCGCTCAAAGCGCCGCAAGCAAAGCCGCTGCCAAATCTGCTCCGAATGCCACAGGCGGCCCGGACGGTTTCGGCCACACCTGGCGTGATAACCAGGGAGCAGACCCGATTCCGTATCAATTCGTTGACATCAGCGGAACCGGAACCAATCTGGGAACGGGTGACGACTCAGCGTTCCCTTACACTTTGCAAGCGCCCTTCAGCTTTTATGGATCGGCAGTGACGACAGTCGCGGTTGCAACCAATGGCTACATTTCGACTGACCAAACCGATGATGGTCCAGACCTGAGCAACGATTGTCCGTTGCCTGTCATTCCCAGCACTGGAGGCGGCGCGCGCATTTATCCGTTGCATGACGACCTGATCGTCAATGGCGGGCTGTATGTTCAATACTTCGCCACCTGCCCGCGTCCGAACGATTACGGCGGATGTGCTGAAGCCTGCACGGTCTTTATGTGGGACGATGTTCAACATTTCGGCGACGATGGAAAAGGTTTCGGCGAAGGTGAAGGTGGAGGTGGTTCGACGTGGGACATGCAAGCGATTCTTTACCACACGCGCAACGAAATCGTTTACCAGATTGGGCCGGGCAATCCGGAACTCGGCAGCGGTTCAACCACCGGCATCCAGAATGAGGCGGCAACAGATGGTTTGAACATTTCAAATTGCAACACCGCCGGTTCAATTCCTGATGGTTACGCTGTGGCGATCTTCGCCCCGAATCAACCAAGCTGCTGCACAATCACGTGTCCGGCAAATCAAGTTGCCTGGACTTCGGGGACTTCGGCTGTTGTGAACTATC